>MDTB01057285.1_pt1 | contig 72448 bp, 83 predicted proteins | sample 811161 | NCBI WGS metagenome assembly MDTB01 (sample SAMN05326650, study PRJNA326480) | marine metagenome | isolation source: seawater | place: Mediterranean Sea | collected 2009 | reverse complement strand
CCCATTGGAGGCATTGCAGGAGCAGCATCTTTTTCTTCAGGTTTATCTGCTATCATTGCTTCTGTTGTAATTAATAATCCAGCGATAGATGCAGCATCTTGTAAGGCTGATCTAACAACTTTAGTCGGATCGATTATACCTTTAGCAAACATATCTACGTACTCTTCGTTCTGAGCATCGTATCCTTGGGAAGCTTTTTTACCCTCTATAAGTTTACCTACAACTACTGATCCATCAACACCAGCATTTGCAGTAATCTGTCTCACAGGAGCTTGAAGAGCCTTTTTCACAATTTCTACACCAGCTTTTTGGTCATCGCCTTTAACTTTTAAACCATCTAAATCTTGTGCAGCATACAGTAGCGCACAACCACCACCGATTACTACTCCTTCTTCCACGGCAGCTCTTGTAGCGTTAAGTGCATCCTCCACTCTATCTTTTCGTTCTTTAACCTCAACCTCAGTAGCGCCACCAACTTTAATTACTGCAACACCACCAGCAAGTTTAGCTAATCTTTCTTGAAGTTTTTCTTTATCATAGTCTGAAGTTGTTTCATTTATTTCTGCTCTAATTTGATTACACCTTGCTTCAATATCAGTTTTTTTACCTTCTCCTGCAACAATGGTACTATTTTCTTTATCAATCTTAACTTTCTTACAAGAGCCAAGATCTCCTATTTTTACATTCTCAAGTTTTATACCAAGGTCTTCTGAAATTACTTGTCCTCCAGTTAGAATAGCTATATCTTCTAACATAGCTTTTCTTCTGTCTCCAAATCCTGGAGCTTTTACTGCAACTACTTTTAATCCACCTCTCAATTTATTTACTACAAGAGTAGCCAAGGCTTCTCCCTCAACATCTTCAGAAATTATCATTAATGGTCTATTAGCCTGAACAACTGATTCTAAAAGTGGAACCATTGTTTGCAAATTTGTTAGTTTCTTTTCTACTAATAATACTAGTGGATTTTCTAATTCAGTTGTCATTTTTTCAGCATTAGTAACAAAATAAGGTGAGAGATAACCTCTATCAAATTGCATACCTTCAACAACATCAAGTTCAGTCTCGACACCTTTAGCTTCCTCAACTGTAATGACACCCTCATTACCAACTTTTTGCATTGCTTTAGAAATCATATCACCAATCGATTTTTCCCCATTTGCTGATATTGTTCCAACTTGAGCAACTTCCTCGTTTGCCTTTACTTTTTTTGAGGATGATTTTAATTTATTAATTACGTGCTCTACCGCTTTATCAATACCTCTTTTAAGGTCCATTGGATTCATGCCTGCCGTCACATATTTAAGTCCTTCACTTACAATTGATTGAGTAAGAATTGTAGCAGTCGTTGTCCCATCACCAGCGTTGTCATTAGTTTTGCTTGCAACCTCTTTTACCATTTGCGCACCCATGTTCTCAAACTTATCTTCAAGCTCTATTTCTTTTGCAACAGACACGCCATCTTTCGTTGTTCTAGGTGCTCCATAAGATTTGTCCATTACAACATTTCGGCCTTTTGGGCCTAAAGTAACTTTAACTGCGTTAGCTAAAGTATTTACACCTGTGAGCATTTTAGTTCTTGCTTCAGTGTCAAATTTAATAATTTTCGCCATTTTTCTCCCTTAGTATTTATTTTTTATTTTTTGAAACACCCATTATGTCAGATTCTTTCATAATGCTGTATTCTTTACCGTCTATCTTAACTTCAGTTCCAGACCACTTGCCAAATAAAACAATGTCACCAATTTTTACGTCCATTGGAGTGGTTTTTCCATTTTCATTTTTAGCGCCAGGACCAACTGCGACTACTTCGCCTTCTTGGGGTTTTTCTTTTGCTGTATCTGGTATAATTATTCCACCTGAAGTCTTTTCCTCACTATCTAAAACTTTTATTAAAACCCGATCGTGCAAAGGTCTAAATTTCATATATATCTCCTATTATGTTCTTTGTAGGCTTGATATGGTACATTTTTGAAAAATTTCAAGTGATATTATTTAAACTTATTACACCCAAATACTGTATTTTTAGGGCATTTTTCTTATATATATAGAAATAGAGGTATAAATTTTGAAAAAATTGGTCCATTTAGAAAAAATAGCTTCATCATACGACACATTTATCATCGACTTATGGGGAGTAATGCATGATGGGATTAATTTAAACATGAGCGCCTCGAATACAGTAGAACATTTATTAAAACAAAAAAAAAAATTGTGTTTCTTTCAAACGCTCCTAGACCAAGTTCAAAAGTAAAAAGTTTCCTGAAGAAGATGAAAATGAAAAACGAGTTCTTAGAAAACATCATGACCTCTGGAGAAGCGGCCATGAAAGCAGTTTCACAAAATAGATATGGAAAATATTTTTATCACTTAGGCCCTAAAAGAGATAATTCAATATTTGAAAAAGTTAAAGATAATGAAACTAATTTAGAAAAATGTGACTATATTCTTTGCACTGGTTTATTCGATAACTTCGAGGAAGATCTAAATTATTATAAAAAACTACTTCAAAAATCCGTCTCAAAAATAATGATTTGTACTAATCCAGATTTGATAGTCCATCGAGGTCAAACTAGAGAGTATTGCGCAGGTAAAATTGCAGAAATTTTTCAAAAAATTGGTGGTAAAGTAATTTATTTTGGTAAACCACATGAAGAGGTTTATAAAATGTGTTTAGATCCCAAAGATAAAGCTTTAGCGATTGGAGACAATTTAAGAACTGACATTAAGGGAGCAAATAATTTAGGAATTGACTCAATATTTATTTATAATGGTGTGCATAGAGATGAAATTAAAAATGAAAATGAAATAAATAAAGTTGTGAAAAATTATAACGTTCAAGTCAACTACTATCAATTTGAATTAAACTGGTAAATGAAAATATTTAACAATTTAAATATTAGTAAAAAATTTAAAAATTCAGTTATTGCAATTGGTAATTTTGATGGAATTCATTTAGGCCATCAAAAAGTTCTTCGCCAAGCAAAACAAAAAGCCAATGCTAATAAGATTCCTTTTGGCCTAATAAGTTTTGAACCTATGCCAGCAATGTTTTTTAATAAAAAGTTAAAAAACCACAGAATAAATTTATTACATCAAAAAATAGAAAATTTAAAACAATTTAAATTAGATTTTTTGACAAACATAACTTTTACAAAAAAATTCTCAAATATGTCTGCTGAAAAATTTATAGAAAAAATAATATACAAAGCTTTAAATGCTAAATACATTTTTGTTAGTCAAAATTTTCGTTTTGGAAATAGAAGAAAAGGAAATTTAAATATTCTTAGAAAATACGAAAAAAAATTCAATTATAAGACTATAATTACAGCCCCACAAAAAAGACATGGAAAAATTATATCATCTTCACTTATCAGAAAAAAAATATCTATGGGCCAGATAAAACAAGCAAATAATTTACTCAAAAGATATTGGGCAGTCACAGGTAAAGTAATAAAGGGGAGGCAAAGAGGTAGAAAAATTGGTTTCCCAACTTGCAATATTAAAATGAAAAATTATATAATTCCCAAATTGGGCGTCTATTCAATTTCTGCAAAATTTGGTAATTTTAATAGAAAAGGGATAGCTAATATAGGATATAGACCGACATTTAATGGACAAAGTTTGCTATTAGAAACTAATATCTTTGGAATTAATAAAAATTTATATAATAAAGTGCTTAATGTAAGTTTTAAAAAATTTATAAGACCTGAAAAAAAATTTAAAAATTTTAAATATTTAAAAAAACAAATTAAAATTGATATAAAAAAAGCTAAAAAATAATGTCAAAAGACACTCTTCAACTTCCAAAAACAGTTTTTTCAATGAAAGCGAGTTTACCTACAAAGGAGCCAGAAATTTTAAAAAAGTGGGAAAAAATAAAGATTTTTAAAAGGTTAAGAGAAAAATCTAAAGGAAGAGAAAAATTTGTGCTTCATGATGGGCCTCCTTATGCCAATGGTCATATACACATGGGAACTGCATTAAACAAAATTTTAAAAGACATGATTATTCGTTTTCATCAAATGAATGGCAAAGACTCTGTTTACGTACCTGGTTGGGATTGTCACGGTCTTCCGATTGAGTGGAAAATTGAAGAACAATACAAAAAAAAGAAAAAAAATAAAGATGAAGTACCAATAAAAGATTTTAGACAAGAATGTAGAGAATTTGCAGAAAGTTGGATAAAGGTCCACATAAAAGAATTTAAAAGATTAGGTGTGGTGGGTGATTTTGAAAATTATTATTCCACTATGAGCCATGAAGCTGAAGCTCAAATAGTAAGAGAATTAGGAAAATTTCTTTTAAATGGAAGTTTATACCAAGGTTTTAAACCAGTTCTTTGGTCCACAGTTGAGAAAACAGCTTTAGCAGATGCAGAAGTTGAATACTTGAATCATACATCTAATACAATCTATGCTGCATTTAAAGTTAAAAAAACTGATAAAGATTTTCTTAAAAATTCAAACATAGTTATTTGGACAACAACACCTTGGACAATACCAGCTAATAAAGCTCTAGCATTTAATAGCAATATTGATTATTCAGTTTTAGAAATCGAAAATCTCAAAAATTTTAAAGAAAAAAGAATAGTTGTAGCCAAAGATTTGATACATGAAATAACGAAAGCGTGTGAAATTAAAAGATATACTGAATTAAAAACCTTTAAAGACTCAGAATTTAAAAAAACTATATGCAGCCACCCATTTTCTGAAATGAAATTTGAATATGATGTTCCTATGTTAGAAGCACAATTTGTAAATCTTGAACAGGGAACAGGAATAGTTCATTGTGCACCAAGTCACGGTCCCGATGATTTTAATTTATGCTTAAAAAACAATATACCATCTCTTTACACTGTAGATAACGCTGGACTTTATACTAAGGAAATTCCTTATTTTGAAAATACTCATATTTTTAAAGCAGATCCTATCGTTATAGAAAAATTAAAAGAGCAAAACAAATTATTGAATAATGATAAACTAAACCATAGTTACCCTCATTCATGGAGATCTAAAGCACCATTAATTTATAGAGCTACTCCACAATGGTTTATTTCTATGCAAACAAATGATCTTAGAAAAAAAGCTATTAAATCAATTAATAAAACTAATTTTTATCCAAAAAAAGGAAAAGATAGGTTGCTTTCAATGATTGAGGGAAGACCAGATTGGTGCGTTTCTAGGCAGAGAGTATGGGGAGTCCCTTTGCCAATTTTTATTAATAAAAAAACAAAAAAACCGCTAAAAGACCAAAAAGTAATAGATAGAATTGCTTCGATTTACGAAAAACAAGGATCTGATTGTTGGTTTACTGACGGTCCAAAAGTATTTTTAGGAGATGATTACAAATCTGATGATTATGAAAAGCTTAATGATATTGTAGAGGTTTGGTTTGATAGTGGCTCAACACATAGTTTTGTATTAGAAAAAAGAAAAGATTTAAAATGGCCTGCAGATATGTACTTAGAGGGATCTGATCAACATAGAGGATGGTTTCACTCTTCACTATTAGAATCTTGTGGAACAAGAGGCGAAGCACCTTTTGATAGCATTCTTTCTCATGGTTTTGTCGTAGATGGCAAAGGTATGAAAATGTCTAAATCAATGGGTAACGTAATTTCACCAGAAGAAATTTTAAAAAATTATGGTGCTGATATACTAAGAATTTGGGTCTCAGCTTCTGATTACTCTGAAGATTTAAGAATAGATAAAAATATCCTAATACAGCATGCTGAGTCTTACCGTAAAATTAGAAATACTTTTAGGTTCATGCTTGGAAATTTAAAAGATAAATTTGAAAAACAAAATTTTGAAAAAATTAAATTCAATGAACTCGATGAACTTGATAAATATATTTTACATAAGCTATCTATAATTGTAAAGTCTGTAGATGCGAGTTTAAAAGATTACAATTTTCATAAATTATATAAAGAATTATTAAATTTTTGTACATTAGATCTTTCATCGTTTTATTTTGATATAAGAAAAGATGTCCTTTATTGTGATAGCTTAGACTCTAAAAAGAGGAAAAACTGTGTAATTGTACTTAATATTATTTTAGAGAGCTTATTGAAATGGTTTGCTCCTATATTAGTTTTCACTACTGAAGAAATCTACGGTTTGATTAATAAAAACGAAGAAAGCATTCATGAAAAAGATTTTGTCAGAATACCAAAAACTTGGGAAAATGACTTACTTTATGAAAAATGGTCTAATTTGTTTAAGATTAAACAAGAAGCAAATGTTGCAATAGAGGAAAAAAGAATTAGCAAAGAAATTGGATCGAGTTTAGAAGCAGAGATAAAGCTTTTTATAAACAAAGAAAAATTTGATTTGCTTGGAGACATAGATATGGCAGAATATTTTATTGTCTCAAAAGCAGAAAAAAATCTTGTGAATGAGGATGAAATAAAAATTGAAGTAATCAAAGCCAGCGGAGAAAAATGTGAAAGATGTTGGAAAATTTTAGATAAAAAATGTAATCGAGAAAATTGTCCAATAAAATAGGAAGTGAGAAATCTGATTAATTTTAAAGATATTAAAAATGAGATTTTCATAAGGGAGAACTTCTACTCTTTGATAATTATTTTAATTATTTTCTTAATAGATAGATATTCTAAAGTTCAGATTATAAATAATTTTAGCGATAATGCTTTCTATATAAATAATTATATTAACTTGGATTTAATATGGAATACAGGAATTGGCTTTGGTTTATTGAGTTTTGAGGCCAGTTGGGTTTACAACTTAATATCATTGACTATTGGGTCGGTAATTATTCTATTGTTTTATTATGCTATAAAAGCTAACACCTCCGAAAAGATTATTTGTTCTTCAATAATAGGTGGCGCAATAGGAAATTTTTATGACAGAGCTATTTTTAATGCAGTTCCGGATTTTATAGACCTGCATTATGGTAATCTCCACTGGTTTACCTTTAATATCGCGGATATATTTATCACTTTAGGAGTATTTTTGTTAATTTTAATTAGTATATTTAAAAAAGATGAGAATTGAGAAATTAAAAAAATTTATAAGCATCATCCTCCTTTTTTTTATTTTAGCTAATTGCGGCACCTTTAGCGAAGCGGGAAAAATACTTAGAAATGAGAAAATAAAAACTACTGATGAGTTTTTAGTCGAAAAAAAAGAACCTTTAACTACTCCACCAGAAATTTTTGAATTACCAAAACCCGAGGAATTGAAAAAAGAAAATACTGCTCAAAGTAAGATTCAGGGTATGCTTAATTCAAAAGGCAATACAGCTCAGGACAATGACAAAAGTTCAGCTGAAGAAAGAATTTTAAAAAACATTAAAAAGTGAAAAAAATAGAAAATTTTACTATAACAAATAATATAAGTAAAAAAACCAATTCAAAAAAATTTACAAAATCAACATTTTTTAACCAAAAAATTTTTCAAGAATCTTTAATTGGTAATAAAAATTTTTTCCAATACTTCCATCAAAATTATAAATTAAATTTTGCTAGATTTAACAAATTTAAAAAATTTAAACAAATTGTAATTGTTGGTATGGGGGGGTCCTCTCTTGGTGCTAATGCGATAAAAAGTTTCTTAATAGAGAGAATAAAAAAAGATATAATTTTTTTTGATAATCTTGATGAACTAAAACTTTATAACTTCGATAAATCAAAAAAATTTGGCAAATTTTTGTTTATTATAATATCGAAGTCAGGAAATACTTTAGAAACAATATTAATATCAAATTTTCTAAACTCAAAATATCTGAAAAAAAATAATACCATTATAATTACTGAAGATAATAATAATGCTTTAAATTCTTTCGCCAAAAAAAGGAATTTTGAAATAGTAAAACATAATCCTACAATTGGAGGCAGGTATTCTGTCCTTTCAGAGGTAGCCATGTTGCCTGCTTTTCTGATGGGTTTAAAAATAGACAAATTCAAGAAAGGAATTCTTTCTGTAACAAAAAAAAATAAGTCCAAATTATTTTTGGGTGTAAATGAAATGGTAAAAAAATTTCAAAGTAAAAAGTATAGTTCACTGGTATTATTAAGCTATCATCCAAGACTAGAACAATTCCTCTTTTGGTATCAGCAACTATTCGCTGAAAGTCTTGGCAAAAAAGGAAATGGGTTACTGCCGGTTGTCTCATCTACCCCCAAAGACCACCATAGTCTTTTACAGCTTTATTTAGACGGACCCAAAGATAAGATTTTTTATTTTTTTAGCATTGATGAAAGTAGTGGGAAAAAATTAAAAAACAATTTTTTTGGATCCAAGTTTAATATTTTGAGTCAAAAAAGTTTATCAGAGATAGCTAGAATTCAAAAAGACTCTTTAATAGACGTATTTGAAAGAAAAAAAATACCTTTCAGAGAATTTAAAATTACATCCACTAATGAAGAGAGTTTAGCGGAGCTTTTCTCGTTTTTCATGTTAGAAACTTTCCTAATTGGAAAAAAGTTGAAAATAAATCCTTTTGATCAACCAGCAGTGGAGGAGGTTAAAAAAAGAACTTTCCAACGATTAAAAAATCGTACCAAATAAAATTTTAGATCTACCATAAAAACTTTCCTTTAAGATCTTAAAAAAATTAGGGTAATGTTCATCAGATCTTTTTTCTCTATGGATGATAATTAAATTATTCTTTTTATATAATAAAAATTCTTTAATTTGCTTAATTTCTTCTAAATAATCCAAATTTTTAAAAGGAGGGTCAAAAAAAATAATATCGAACTTTTTTTTATTTATTTTTAAAAATTCACTTACATTCATATTTGAACATAATGACTTATTTTGTAGATTTGTTTCTCTCAAATTATTTTTCAAGATATTAAATGGTATGTTATTTTGTTCTACAAAATTAACTTGTTTTGCCCCTCTTGATAAACACTCTATTCCGAAAGAACCAGTACCTGAGTATAAATCTAAAATTTCAGAATGCTTTATCTTAATCTGAAACAAATTTGAATGATTGATTATATTAAAAATACTTTCTTTTACTTGATCTTTCAAAGGTCGAGTTAAATTTGATTTAACGTGATGAATTTTTTTTCCTTTTAATTCACCGCTTACGATTCTCATTTTCCTATCACTCTCCATCCTATATCCTTTCTAAAAAAACCATCTTTCCAATTAATTTTTTTTAATAACTTAATTAAATTTATTCTTATCTTTTTAAAAGAAGTACCAACATTTGTAACATTAAGAACTCTTCCTCCGCTTGAAACAATTTTAGATTTTAAAATTTTAGTGCCAGCATGAAAGATGAAAGTATTATGTTTAATATTTATTTTCTTTAAATTTTCTAACGGTTTATTCTTTTTAAAAATTCCAGGATATCCTTTTGAGCATAAAACAATTGTCATACATTTCAAATTATTCCATCTTATCTTAATATTAGATAACCTATTTTCGACTGCTGCCTGGATAATTTCTAAAATATCTGTTTTAATTCTTGGCAATATTACTTGGCACTCTGGATCACCCATTCTTACGTTGAATTCTATTAAATATGGATCATTATCTTTTATCATTAAGCCGGTATATAAAAATCCAGTGTAAGGTTTATTTTTTAATGTGAGAGCTCTTAAAGTTGGTTTGACAATTCTATTTATAATCTTTTTTTCAATTTTTTTATTTAACAAAGGGGAAGGGGAATAAGCTCCCATCCCACCGGTGTTTGGTCCAGTATCTTTTTCACCAACTCTTTTATGATCTTGCGCAGATCCAAAAAAAATTAAAGATTTTTTATCTACTATTGAAAAGTAACTTAACTCCTCCCCAACTAAAAATTCCTCTAAAACTACTTTTTTTGAATCTCCTATCTCTCCCGAAAAAATTTTATTACAGAAATATTTTACTTGTTTTATGTTTTTACAGATTTTTACTCCTTTCCCCGCCGCTAAACCATCTGCTTTGACCACTATAGGAAAATTATTTTTTTTTAAGAAAATTTTTACATCCGAAAAACTTTTGCATATTTTATATTGCGCCGTTGGAATTTTGAATTTTCTGCACAATTGTTTTACAAATGCTTTTGAGCCTTCTAATTTAGATGCAAATTTAGATGGGCCAAACACTTTAATATTTTCTTTTCGCAAATAATCAACCATGCCTTTAACTAATGGCAATTCAGGTCCAACAATCACTAATTTAATCTCATTTTTTTTAATAGAATCCTTAATATTTTTAAAATCTAATAAATCAATATTCAGATTTGTTGCTATTGCATGGGTTCCAGCATTTCCTGGGATACAAAAAATTTTACTTATTTTTTTTGATTCAAAAAATTTTAGGCATAAAGCATGCTCTCTTCCACCGCTTCCAATAATTGCAATATTCATAAAGAATTTATATTATATAAATATTATATGTTTAAAACCAAAGCAAAACTTAAATTCAAGCCAAATTCTTTTGATGTGATAGAACATGGAGACCACGTTATTTGCGCTGTAAGTAACAAATTGATTCCTTTAGAAAGCTTAAGTTATTGGAATGTAGAATTACAAGAGGCATATTTTTCACCTATTGAGGTGAAAATACGTCACGAACAAATCAAAAATGGAAAATAATTATTTCCATCTATTGTGTGTCCAAATCCATTGACCAGGATTACGCAAAATAAGTTTTTCAATTAGATCATTTAAATTTTCAGTAATTAACTCTTTGTCACTCGATTTAGAATCTTTATATGAAATTGGTTGCATTACTTCCATAACAAATTTTTCGTTCCTTAATCTATAGATATAGATAGGAACAATTTCTAAATTAAACTTTTTTATCAATTGCGCAGGTAAAGTTGTTGTTAAGGCCTCTCTACCTATAAATTTTGATTTTATACCTTCACTTAATCTTTGGTCCACCATAAGTGCTATATTAAAACCATCATTAATCAAATTTATAGTTTTTTTTAAGCCTTTAATTCCTTTTCTAATTTGAATTTTGCAAATATATTTTTCTCTTAAATATTCCATCAAGGGATTTAAAAATAAATTATTTAAAGGTCTATAAATCGTCGCTAATTTAATATTTCTTTTGGTAAGCTCCATTGACATGAGCTCAAAATTAGCAAAATGACCTGAAACAAAAATTACTTGTTTTTTTTTTTTAATAATATTATCTAAGAATTCCTCACCTTTAATCTCAATATGATTGTTCTGTTCCATGAATCTTCTTAAATACATATACTCAACAAAAGTTTTAGCATAATTAGACCACATAGATTTTACAATTTCTTTTTTATTTATATGAGTTTTATTTTTAATTAGTTCTAAATTTTCGTCTACAACTTTTTTTGATTTAATCAAAGGACCTAAATTTTGAAAAATAAATGAAAAAAATATTCTACTAATCTTTAATCCCAAAATTTTAACTAAAAAAAACATTAAATAAATTAAAACTGACTGAAAAAAATATGTTATTATTTTCATTAAAAATAACCCATTATATTTTTTAGAAATTCTTCCTCATTTTCAATATCTAGTTTGACCTTAAGAAAATCTATGTTTTTAAAACCAACTTTCCTAAGTCTGAAATAATCTTTTTCTGTAGTAACAATTTTAAGATCTAACTTCTTTGATAATTCGTAAATATAATCCATGTCTTTTTTTTTAAATGTATAATGATCGGGAAAAGATAATTCTTTAATAACATTTAAACCATTTTCTTTTAAAATTTCAAAAAAGTTATTTGGGTTGCCGATTCCGGCAAAACACAATATTTTTTCATATTTTAAATTTTCTGCATTTTCCAAAGTATATTTTGTATAAAATATATTAACATCTTTATTAATACTTTTTAATTTCGACTCAAACACTTCATTTTTTTTACCATTCAAAACTACAATTTGACATCTGCTGATGCTATTCAAATCTTCTCTAAGTGGGCCCGCTGGTAGCACTAAACCGTTTCCTATTAATTGTTTTGTATTAAAACAAACAATGTTTAAACCTGCCTTAATGTTAAAATCCTGCAAACCATCATCCATTATTATATAGTCATGACCACTATTTATTGCTGCGCTTATTGCGGTTTCTCTCTTTTCATTCTCAAATAATTTAACTGAATTTTTTCTGATTAACTCAACTTCATCAAAGTGTGATTTATATTTCTTTTTAATAATTGCAGAATTTTTGTTTTTTTTCTCAAGTAATTTAGAAACTTTGATAGCTAGAGGGGTTTTGCCTGTTCCACCAAGATAAATATTTCCAATACAAATAACTGGATTTGAAAAAACTTTATTTTTTGAAAGAATTCTTTTCATATAAAATAAAATTTTGTAGATGATGGAAAAAGGAAATAATAAAAAACTTATTATACTCTTTTCATCCCCCCAAAATTTTGGCTTTATATAATTCATTACAAAAACTTTTGTATTTCTATTAAGGTTTTATCTAAAATATGTTTTCCATTTTGAGTTAATATTTCAATATTTTTACTATTTTTTTGTACTGGAAAATTAAAATTCTCTTTCAAATTTTCAGCAAGTTCGTTTTCATCTTTAATTTTTTTTGAGATCTGAAGACCATCAAGATAATTATAAATTTCAGTAAAATTTGAAACATTTGGCCCATAAAAAATTTTACAACCATTTTTTGCTGCTTCGATAGGATTTTGCCCTCCATCGTTTTTAAATTTTTTGATTAAAGATTTACCTATGAAAACATTCTTACAATAATAAAAAAATTCTGATAAAGACCCAAATGAATTAATAATTATTATTTCTTTATTTATCAACATGTTTTGACCGGAGTTTAGAATTTGCGCCGAGAGACCTAAATCTTCTGCCTCTTTGAAAATTTTTTTTGAATTAATAATATGACGTGGAATAATTACAGAAATTATATTATCTAATTTCTTTTTCAATTTTAAATGTGTTTTTAAAATAATTTCGGTCTCTCCTTCATGAATACTAGCCGCACACCATATTTTTGAACTTTCTAAAATACTTTCGCTGACTCTGTTATTTACTTTGGGAAAATAGTTTTGAGAAAATTTTAAATTTCCGATATATTTCATCTTCTCGACACCTATTTCTCTAAGGTTCTGCTCCGACTCAATGCTACATGGCAAACAAAGATCAAATTTACTAAAAATATTTCTAGCAGTAGATCTAAAAATCTTCCATCTAGTAAACGTTTTATTTGTTATTCTAGCATTCAATAAGATTAATTTGATACCTTTGTCTTTTATAATTGATAAAGAATTCGGCCAAATTTCAGAGTCTACAAAAATGATCAGCTTTGGTTTCCAGATATTTAAAAATTTTTTTACTATAATAGAATTGTCCAAAGGAAAAAATCTGTGTACAAGATTGTTATATTCTTTAATTTTTTCTTTTACAATTTTTGCAGAGCTAATCGTATTTGTTGTAATCAAAATAGGATCTTTATTTTGTTTCCTCTTAATCTCTTCAATTATTGGAAAAATAGTTAAAGCTTCCCCAATACTCGCTGCATGGAACCAAATACAGTTTTGATAGATTAATTTGTAATTTTTTTTTGGTAGAATCTTTTGACTTAAACTTTCGAATGTTTCCTTTTTAAAAATTACTCTAATAAATAAAATTAGAATAACTAAGGGCAATACTAAAAAAGTTGAAATCTTATATATTAAAAGCATTAATTTACTTTAATTGATTTTTATACAAAATCTTATATTCGTCACAGTTTTTTATCAAATGTGAATGATCACCTGAATCAATAATAATTCCGTCTTTTATTACAAATATCTTATTTGCATTATGAATTGTAGAAAGTCTGTGTGCAATTACAAGTGTAGTTTTATTCTTAGTTAAATTATTTATAGCGTTCTGTACGATCCTCTCAGACTCCGAGTCCAAAGATGATGTTGCCTCGTCCATTAAAATGATAGGTGATTGTTTTAAAATTGCTCTTGCAATGGAAAGCCTTTGTTTTTGACCGCCAGATAACCTTATTCCATTTTCTCCAATTACAGTCTCGTAATTTTTAGGTAGCTTATTGATAAACTCACTTGCTGCAGCGAATTCGCATGCTTTATCTATTTCATCATTAGAAGCGTTTAAATTAGCATATGCAATGTTTGCTTTAATAGTATCATCGAACAAAATTACATCCTGACTTACCAATGAAATGTTTTTTCTTAATGAATGAAGACTTACTTTATTTATTTTTTGATCATCAATAAGAATTTCTCCATTTTGCGGGTCGTAAAATCTAGGTAATAAATTTATTATCGTACTTTTTCCAGCACCACTGTGTCCCACAAAAGCTGTTATTTCACCTCCTTTTATATCCAAATTAATATTTTTTACTGCTTTTTTATCTGTTTGAAGGTAGTGAAAAGAAACATTTTTAAAATTGATGTCACAATTTTTTAATTCTAATTTGGGCAAATCACTTTCCTCTCTAATTTGAACTGGCTTATCTATAACTGAATAAATTCTCTTCGCCGCCGCCGCACCTTGATGTGCAGCCATATTTATTGTGGCTAGCGACCTTACTGGTTGATAGGCAAGCATCATTGCTGCCAAAAAAGAGAAAAATTGATTTATTTCTAATTCACCGGATGAAATTAAAATCCCAGAATAATAAATAAATCCAGCAATCATTACTCCGGTTAGCGCTTCCATAATGGGAGTGGTTCTAACTAATATTTTAGCAATTTTTATATTTTTATCGACCAACGAGTCGATTTTACGATTAGCATTTGTTAATTCTTCATTTTCTCTTTGATAAATTTTTATCATTCTTGAACCCTTAATAATTTCATTTAAAAAAGTAGCAACAACTCCAGCAATCGAGCCTGCCTCACCTGTTGCTTTTCCCATTCTTTTTCCTAAAGATTTTACTAAAGCTGCTGCTAAAGGCATTATAAGAAGAGCAAAAATAGCTAATTTCCAATTTTGATAAAACATTAAGCACGTAAGGCAAAATAAAGTTAAACTATCTTTCATAAGATTTAAAACACCTGCGCTCACAAATGATTGAACTTGAGTGCAATCATACATTATGTTCCCAACATACTTTCCGGAGTGTCTGTTATCTAGTGTTTGCACATCAGATATCAAGATATGACCTGCAATTTTTTTTTGTAACTCTCCTGAAATTTTATTTCCAACAGTAAAAATTAAAGTCCTTGCGAAGTAAAGCGATAACCCTTTGGCCGTGAAAGCAACAATTATACCCAATGGAATTAAAAGAGCTAAAGTATTGTCTTTGTCTAAAAATATTTTTTTTACAGCAGGGTCTAATAACCATGCAGTGCCAGAAGTGCTTATAGCCACTATTACTGACAAAAATAGTGCAAGAAAAATAACATTAAGGTATTTTTGAATATTCTCTCTAAATAATCTTTTTAAAATTTTTACTAATTCACCTTTTTCCATAAGTTATATCGCAAATACTAAAAATAAAGAAATTCCAGATAAGTTGTTAAGTTTAAATGCTTTCAAGCATTTTTGAGAATCTTTTTTATCAAAATAATAAACCTGAAAAATTTTTAGAAATACAAATACTAAAAAGAGTGCAGTGACAAGATTTATCCCCAAATATTTATTTAAAAGATAAAATAAAAGAATAATAGTAATGCTATAGCTTATGCCCACAAATAATTTTATATTATTTTTAAATTTTATAGCTGTAGATTTTAAACCTATTATTTCATCATCTGACATATCTTGAACACCATAAATTGTGTCATATCCCAATGTCCAAAATATGGCTGCTAAGTAAAGTATTAATACGTTTAGATTCATTTCCATTCCCATTGCCGCCCAAGCCATGATTATTCCCCAATTAAAAGTTAGACCTAGAAATAATTGAGGCCAATAAGTAATTCTTTTCATAAAGGGATAACTAAATGCTAGTATCATTGAAATTAAGCCAAGAAAAATTGTCGTCATATTGAATTGTATTAAAATTAAAAATGCCAACATACAAAGAAGAGCCGTATAGACCAAAGCTCTCTGTGGACTTATTTTTCCTGATGCTATTGGCCTATCTTTAGTTCTTTTGACTCTATAATCATAATTTTTATCTATAAAATCGTTGAATATACAGCCAGCACTTCTCATCAAGACAGAACCAAGAAAAAATAAAATAAGATAGTAAAAAAAATTCTCATTTTTTTCTATCCCATTAGCATACGCAAGCCCCCAAGCGCATGGCCAAAATAACAACATAAAACCTACCGGTTTTTTTATTCTAATTAGATTTATAAATAATTTAATTTGTGTCATTTAAGATATTACTTGTAAATATCAAACACAAATTACATAATCAAATCGATTCGTTATGGATATAGATTATACAGTTACTGCGCTTATGTTCCCTGCAATACCATTAATTATGGCAGTTTATAGTAATAGATTTCATACTTTGAGCGCTCTAATACGAAAACTTCATGATGAATATGTATTTCAAAAACAAATACCACCTGCTTGGGAAAAACAACTTCATAATTTAAACAAGAGAACTAATTTGTTGAAATATACCATGGGCTTTGCAAGTTTTGGTTTTTTATTTAATATGTTAACAGTATTTGCTCTTTATTTAGATGAATTGCAGATTGCTAGAATGATATTTGCTGCTTGCTGCGTATGTATGATAGCCTCAATATTTATTTTTCTTCAAGAAATAAGACTTTCTAACCAGGCTTTAAAATTTCACCTTAGCGATATGAAATCAATGAAAGACGATTACTAGGACTCTTTTTTATTTAATGTCTTCTTATAAAGTGAAACACCTTCGATTTTTTTATTTTTATAAGACGCTGTAAAAGTCTCAAGTTGCCAACCAGACATTCTTTTGATTAGTTCATTTAGGTTGCTATTTTTCCAATCATTTGGTGTGTTTGGATCTTTCCATATCTTCTTTTCACTCAATGTCCTTGCGCAACCATAACAAAATCCAGACCTTGGATCATTTTTGCATATACTGATACAGGGTGAAATAATTTTCATTGTATTTAAGGTATCAGTATAGACGGTCCTAATAATTTTCTAGCTTCTAGATCAGCGTGAGCTTTATTTGCATCCTCTAAGCTATATTCTTTAAAAATATCCATTTTTAATTTACCATATTTTACCTTCTCAAATATTTCATCTGCACCAGTTTGAATTTCTGTTTGATTGGTAAAGTAATGACCCACAGAGGGTCTGGTAAAAAATAAACTTTTTGCTTGAATATCCTTAGGAACATCTACTGGATCTAAAGGTCCCGATGCATTTCCAAAGCTTACCATAATTCCTCTAGTTTTAAGACAAGCGATAGAACCTTTGAAGGTACTTTTTCCCACTCCATCAAAAACTGCTGGCACACCCTCATTGTTCGTAATTTTAAGTACCTCTTTAGCAAAATCTCCTTTATTGTAATTTATAACATAATCGTAACCATTTTTCTCTGCGATTTTTATTTTTTCATCTGAACCAACAGTTCCAATAACTTTAGCACCAATGCTATTAGCCCATTGTGCAAATATTTGGCCTACTCCACCTGCTGCTGCATGAAACAAAACTGTCTCTCCAGCTTTCAGCTTGTAGGTCTTACAAATTAAATAATTTGTCGTTAAGCCTTTAGTCATCAAAGTTGCTGCGATCTTAGGTGATATAAATTCAGGAAGTTTTACTGCTATTTTCGCAGGTATAATTCTTTGTTGTGAGTAGGCTCCTATTGGCATTGATGCATAAGCAATCTTATTTCCTACGTCAAAATTTTTTACCTCAGAACCTATTTTTTCAATTTTTGCAGCTGCCTCAAGTCCGATTCCTGAAGGCAAAGGTAATTTATATAGCCCTGATCGATGGTAAGTATCAATATAATTTATTCCAATTGCTAAATTTGTTACTTTAATTTCATGTGGACCTGGTTCGCCAACACTAGTTTCCTGAAGTTCCAAAACTTCAGGACCACCATTTTTTTTAATTACTATGGATTTTGGCATTAATATTTTGCGAAGGTACCGTTGTTATAATCTTGAATAGCCTCAAGTATCTCAGCTTTTGTATTCATAACAAATGGTCCACCTCTTGCAATTGGCTCTCCGATTGGCTTTCCAGCAATAAATAAAAACTCAGATTTCTTTAGAGCGCTTACTTTTAGTTTGTCCCCTTTATTTAGTAAAATTAAATTAGAATCTCCTGTTGTATTATGACTCTTTTCTCCAACTTTTAACTCTCCCTTAAGCAAATAAATGAATGAATTGTGACTAGATGGTACGTTACAGTTGAATTCTCTTCTTTCCTTTAAGATAATATGAAAATAAATTGGTTCAACATTGTGATTCTTTTCAGGACTCTCAGCTTTCTCATATTTTCCGGCAATTACTTTTACAATTTTATCTTCATCTTTGTGCACACCAATTTGGTCTCTTTTAAAGTATAAGTACTCAGGTTTATTTTTTTTTAATTTAGCTGGCATGTTTATCCAAAGTTGAAAACCTAGCAGTTTTCCCTCTTTCATAGCTGGCATTTCAGAGTGAATTATACCTCTTCCTGTTTTCATCCATTGAACATCTCCAGAAACCATCATACCTTTGGCACCTGTACTATCTTGGTGCTCGAACTCACCGCTTAACATGTAAGTTACTGTTTCTATTCCTCTATGCGGGTGAGGAGGAAATCCTGCTACATAGTCATCTTTATTATCAGAACCAAATTCATCTAACATCAAAAACGGATCCACATAGTCTGCTTCAGGTGTCCCAATACTTCTTTTTAATTTCACTCCAGCACCATCAGATGCATTCAAGGCTTTTATAATTTTTTTAACTTCAATTTGTGACATTGTTCGAATATAATTAAATTTTAGATGATATCAAGTAATTGCGATAAGTTGATTATCTTATTTTTTGGTTGATAATCAAGATTATCAAACTTAGAGTTATTTCTATTTACCCAAACAGAATTGTAACCATAATTACCAGCTCCTGCGACATCCCAGGTATTTGCACTTAAAAAAGTTATTTCACTAGGTTTGACGTTATATTTTTTCACAGGTATTTCATAAACTTTTGGGTCAGGTTTATATACTTCTACCTCTTCGACTGAAAAAAGGTCATCAAATAGATTATTCATTTTATTGCTTGATACTAATTCCTGCAACAGAGCCGGTGTTCCGTTCGAAAGTATTGCAAGTCGAAGATTTTTATTTTTTAGGTTTTGTAAGACCTCTTTTATTTCTGGATACGGGGTTAAAGTTTTATAGAGATCTAATAATTCATTCTTCATACTTTTGTCTATACTAAAAACATTCATTGATTTATCCAAGCTATCTTCAGTTATTTGCCAAAAGTTTTTATGCCTCTTCATCAAACTTCTCAACCAAGTATATTCAAGCTGTGTAGTTCTCCAAAAATTTGAAAAGTTTTCCCACTTATCTCCAATTTTATCTTTGCATTTTTCTGCAGCTGAATTCACGTCAAACAAAGTGCCATATGCATCAAATACTATTACTTTTGTGCTCATAATTTATTTAACATTATGAGAACCATCACAAAGTGGTTGGTCACTTGTTTGTTTGCATGTACAGAAAAAAACCTTTTTAGATTGATCTGCTTTAAAAACTACAGACTTAAAAACTGTTCCTTTGTGTGATCCGTCACAAAATGGTTGCTTTGCACTTTTTCCACAAGAACACCAAAAATACGATTTTCCTTTGACTACATCTACTCCTATAGGAGTATCTCCAGCTCTTTCTCCTTTTGCCATTATAAGCTCCTTTAATAAATCTTATTTTTTTATATTATGTTAATTAATTATGAATATTAGATTATATCAACCTAACAGTATAGCTGAAAATACGACTAAATTATTATCAAAAGAACACACCCATTATGTTGTAAATGTAATGCGATTAAAAAGAGGATCAAGAATAAATTTTTTTAATGAGGAAGGAGAATGGGAAGGTGAAATTATTTTTTTAAATAAAAATAGGGTAGAAGTAAAGTTTTTAAAAAAAATAAAAAAAAAAAATTGTGTCATCAAAAGTCGAACTAGCTATTTGTTTAATAAAAAAAAATTCGTTTGAAACTATTCTTCAAAAAGCAACCGAACTTGGTATTAAAAAAATTATTCCAATAGTTTCTGAAAGAACCGAGGTCAAAGAATTAAATTATGACAGAGCAAACAAAATAGTCATAGAGGCAACTGAACAGTCTAATCAATTAAAACCACCTGAAATTCTTGAAGTAATCAAATTATCAAATTTCTTAGACAATATGGATAATACATCTCAACTTTTATTTGCTGATGTAAACTCAATGAATAAAATAAAAAAAGATTCTTTAAATTCTGAAAAACAAACTTTTATTTTAATTGGTCCGGAAGGCGATTTCTCTTTAAATGAGAGAGAGCTAATTATGTCTAAAAGCAATTCAATTCCATTTTCTTTATCGAAAAGTATATTAAGGTCAGATACCGCTGCTATAAGCGCTATTTCATTGGTAAATTTTATTCTTAATGACCATTAATTGTCGCATTAATTGAAATTGTTAAATTATAAAAATGGTATATATAAATTATATGCGATTAATTGCTTACATACTATTATCACAATTTACTACAGGTAAACTTTTAGCTAATCAACCAAAAGACTGGCAGTTAGGTTTTCAGAGCTCAGCATCTAAATCGATGAGCGACATAGTTTTATTTCATGATTATATGCTTTTACCTATCATCACCGCAATAACAGTTTTCGTTTTATTTTTAGTAATTTACGCATGTATAAAATTTAGGGCAACAAAAAATAAGGTTGCTTCCCAAACTAGTCACAATACTGCTATAGAAATATTATGGACATTAGTACCATGTTTAATTTTAATTGTAATGGCTGTGCCTTCATTCAAAGTTTTGTATTCTCAAGATAAAATACCTCCCGCAGACGTGACAGTAAAAGCTGTAGGGTATCAATGGTATTGGGGTTATGAATATCCGGACGAAAATATTATTTTTGATTCATATATGATTGAAGAAAAAGATTTAAAAGCTAATCAACCTAGATTATTGAGTGTTGACAACGAAGTTGTAGTTCCAGTGAATAAAAATATTAAAGTTTTGATTACTGCAAATGACGTTCTGCATGCTTGGGCACTGCCCTCATTTGGAGTTAAAAGAGACGCGGTACCTGGAAGAATTAATGAAACTTGGTTTCGAGCAGATAGAACAGGAACATTTTATGGACAATGTTCAGAATTATGTGGTATCAAACATGCTTTCATGCCAATTACTGTTAGAGTTGTAACGGAGTCAGAATATAAGGAGTGGTTAATAGGAGCAAAAGAAAAATTTGCTAAAGATATTATTGATAAAGATAATAAAATTGTAAAAAAAGTTACTTTGAAAGGTATTAGATAATTATGTCATCGATTACAGCGGACTCACACCATCATACACCTACTGGCTGGAAGAGGTGGGCTTACTCAACAAATCATAAAGATATAGGAACAATGTATTTAATCTTTGCAATAATCGCTGGATTAATAGGATCAGCATTCTCGGTCATTATGAGAATGGAGTTGATGCATCCAGGCGACGGTATTCTTGGAGGTAATTATCATTTATACAACGTTTTAGTTACTGGACATGGTTTGATAATGATATTTTTTATGGTTATGCCAGCAATGATTGGAGGCTTTGGTAATTGGTTTGTGCCAATTATGATAGGTGCTCCAGATATGGCTTTTCCGAGAATGAATAATATTTCTTTTTGGCTATTACCTGTAGCATTTATTTTACTTTTATCCTCAATATTTGTTGATGGACCTCCAGGTCAAACTGGAGTTGGCGGAGGCTGGACGATTTATCCTCCATTATCCTCTAAAACTGGACAACCTGGTCCAGCAATGGACTTAGCAATTCTAAGTTTACATATCGCTGGAGCCTCCTCGATTTTAGGAGCAATAAATTTTATAACAACAATTTTAAACATGAGAACTCCAGGCATGACGTTACACAAGATGCCTTTATTTGCATGGTCTATTTTAGTTACGGCATTTCTTCTATTATTATCCCTACCTGTGTTAGCGGGTGCTATAACTATGCTTTTGACTGATAGAAATTTCGGAACAGCTTTTTTTGAAGCACAAACTGGTGGTGATCCAGTTTTATTCCAACATTTATTTTGGTTTTTTGGTCATCCTGAAGTTTACATTTTAATTTTACCCGGTTTTGGAATGATCAGTCATATTATATCTACCTTCTCTAAAAAACCAGTATTTGGATATTTAGGAATGGCTTATGCGATGGTAGCTATAGGTGTAGTAGGCTTTGTAGTGTGGGCTCACCACATGTATACTGTGGGATTAGACACAGACACAAAAGCATACTTCCTGGCTGCAACTATGATCATAGCTGTTCCAACAGGAATAAAAGTATTTTCTTGGATAGCTACAATGTGGGGAGGTTCAATAAGTTTTCAGACCCCAATGTTGTTTGCTATAGGTTTTATAGTCCTATTTACATTAGGTGGGGTTACTGGAGTAGTTTTAGCAAACGCAGGTGTCGATACTGCTTTACACGATACTTATTATGTCGTCGCGCACTTTCATTATGTATTATCACTTGGGGCTGTTTTTGCTATATTCGCAGGATTTTACTACTGGTTTAGTAAAATGTCTGGCTATCAATACTCTGAGTTTTTGGGAAAAATTCACTTCTGGTTAACATTTATTGGGGTAAATTTGATTTTCTTTCCTCAACATTTTCTAGGTTTAGCGGGAATGCCAAGAAGATATGCAGACTACCCGGATGCATTTGCTGGTTGGAACTATGTATCTTCAATAGGATCATATATTTCAATAATTGGAGTTGGGGTGTTTTTAATAAATATTTTGTATGCATTTATAAAAAAACAATCAGCGGCAAAAAATCCATGGGGAGAAGGAGCTACAACATTAGAGTGGACCGTTGCGTCACCGCCACCGTTCCATACTTTTGAAGAGTTGCCTAAAATAAGATAAATTGAATTCAACAACCTTAAAAATAAAAAACTTTTCTAACGATTTTTCAGTGAATCTAAAATCTTTCGTTAAACTTATGAAACCTAGAGTAATGTCTCTTGTTCTATTCACTTGTATGGTAGGAATGATAATTGCCCCAGAAAATAATAGTTATATTTCTTCTATTACTTCTTTGTTTGCAGTAGCTCTAGGCGCTGGTGCGGCAGGTGCGCTTAATATGTGGTATGAAGCAGATTTAGATGCTGTTATGTCCAGAACTTGTTTAAGACCAATACCTTTAGGCAAGGTAAAAAAAAAAACAAGCCTTAATATTTGGTGTGGCATTAAGCATAATCTCAGTAAGTCTTTTGAATTATAGCTCAAACCTAATCTCAGCCGCTTTATTAGCTTTAACAATTAGCTTCTACTTTTTTGTTTACACCGTTTGGCTTAAAAAAAGAACTGCACAGAACATTGTAATAGGTGGTGCAGCTGGAGCTTTACCCCCTGTAATAGGCTGGACTATTTCAACAGGTAGTATTTCAATCGAACCTTTGATCTTATTTGCAATCATTTTTTTTTGGACACCATCACATTTTTGGGCATTAAGTTTGTATAAGTCTCAAGATTATAAAAAAGCTAAAATACCCATGCTACCGCTCACATCAGGAGCTGAGGTTACAAAAAAAAATATATTTGTTTACTCCCTATTAATGTTACCCACAGTCGGCTCAATGTATTTAGTAAAAATAAACACCTTAACTTTTTCTTTGATAAGTTTAATACTTACTATTTACTATGTTTATCTGTGTTTTTTATTACTAAAATCAAATAGTATTATTTCAAGAAATATATTAGCCAAAAAAATATTCATATATTCAATATTTTACTTATTTCTAATTTTTTTATTAACATTGGTCAATAAATTCACGAGCATTTACTATGGATAAGAAAAAAAAAAATTTAATTACAGCAATAGCATTAATTTTATTTATGTTATTTTTATTTTTGATGACTTTTTATAATATTGGAATTTACAACAGGGAAATTTAATGAATTTGAATAAAAAAAAATTAACTCCAGTAGTTTTGGTATTTATATTTTTTCTAATGCTTGGGCTTTCATTTGCGTCTGTGCCACTCCATGATTTATTTTGTAGAGTAACTGGTTTTGGTGGAACTACGCAAAATGCGTCTGAAAAAGAACTTCCAAAAATTATAGTTAATCAGGATTACAAAGTTAGATTTGACACAAATTCGAATAGCAACTTGTCATGGAAATTCTATGCTGAACAAAATACAATAAAGTTGAAACCAGGCGAAGTTCATAATGTAAAGTTTTATGTTGAAAATAAAAGTGAAAATTTGTCTTCAGGTTCAGCGACTTTCAATGTGTCCCCAGCGCCTTTTGGTGTATATCTTAACAAAGTTGGATGTTTCTGTTTTGAGAAACAGACACTACAGGCTGGAGAAAAAAAAGAATTTATATTAACATTCTTTTTAGATCCAGAGGTAGTTGACGATAATAAAACAAGCAAAATTTCAGATGTCACACTATCCTTTACTTTTTTTTCGTCTGAATTTTTTGAAGGGAATAAAGTTTGAATATGGCCACGCAAAAAAAACATGATTTTCATTTAGTAGACCCAAGTCCCTGGCCAATCTTTACCTCTTTTTCTTCTCTAATTTTGGCTTTTGGTGCTGTTTATTATTTTCATACTAAAACTTTATGGTTATTGTTGGTTGGCTCTGCTCTTCTTATTTATGGTTCTTTTATGTGGTTTAGAGATGTTATAGATGAAGCAGAGAAACAAGGACATCACACTTCAGTAGTTCAGGTAGGTCACAGATATGGGATGACATTATTTATAGCTTCAGAGGTAATGTTTTTTGTAGCCTGGTTTTGGGCTTTCTTCAATGCGAGCTTATTTCCAACGGAGGCAGTTGGAAAAATCTGGCCCCCAGCCGATATAACAACTTTCGATCCGTGGGATATACCTCTTATCAATACTTTAATTTTACTTTTGTCTGGCACAACTGTTACATGGGCCCACCACGCAATGTTAGAAAACGACAGAAAAGGTTTAGTCAATGGATTAATTTTAACTGTATTTTTAGGCTTTATCTTTTCTTGTTTTCAAGCATACGAATATCATCACGCAACTTTTACAATTTCACAAAATATCTATGGTTCAACTTTTTACATGGCTACAGGTTTCCACGGTTTTCATGTGATAATAGGTACAATTTTTCTTGCAGTATGTTTATACAGATCAATAAGAGGTCACTTCAAACCAGATCATCATTTTGGTTTCGAAGCAGCTGCGTGGTACTGGCACTTTGTTGATGTAGTTTGGTTATTTCTATTTGCCGCAATTTACATCTGGGGAAGTTAAAAAATAATTGAAAAAAACTCTTTTTAACTTATTTGTTATTTTTTTTATTACTTTACTCTGTTCCTTAGGAACTTGGCAAGTTTATAGACTTCAATGGAAGCTCGAATTAATTGAAAAAATTAATATTGGTCTTAAATCTGAGCCTATTATATATTCTAGATTGATCAAGACAAATTACCAAAGAGTTAAAATTGAGGGAAAATTTGTCTACGATAAACAAATATATCTTTATAGCTTAAATGAGAGTGGAAAACCCGGTTATGATGTAATTACACCATTGATATCTTCTTCAAACGAGTATGTTCTTGTTAACAGGGGATGGATTGAAAAAAATTTAAGAGAAAGCAAAAAAATTAATAACTTCAATGATATCAAACTTGTAGGAATTTTGAGGGAAATATCAAAACCAAATATATTTAAGCCAGAAAATGATATCAAGAATAATATTTGGTTTTCAATAAATTTAGAAGATCTTAAAAGATTTACTGGTTTAGCATTCGATAACCATGTTATTATTATAGAAGGTAATTCTCAAAATATACCTAATCCAAAAAAAATTAGTGCTAATTTGTCAAACAATCACCTTAAATACGCTCTAACATGGTATTCATTAGCACTTTCTATTTTATTTTATTTTTTATACTTTAGAAAAAAACAATGAATTATATAAGCACTAGAAATAAAAAATTAAACATAGATTTTAAAAGTATTTTTTTAAGAGGTTTAGCTCCAGATGGAGGGTTGTTTCTACCTAAAAAAATTAAAAAATATAACCAAGAGGATCTAAAAAAATTAAGTAAGCTTAACTATATTGACCTAGCATCAGAAATAATCACAAATTTTTGCCAGCCAAATTTGAATAAAAAACAAATTAAGAATATCCTAGATAAAGCTTATTCAAACTTTAATACTAGTGAAGTTGTAGAAATAAAAAAAATATATGACACAAATTTACTTGAACTTTATCATGGGCCAACGTTAGCATTTAAAGATATAGCTCTGCAGGTTATAGGTCTGATGTATGAAGAGTTGGGACTGAATAGCAATGAGATTAATATAATTGTTGCAACATCTGGCGATACCGGCTCAGCTGCTATAGCTGCTTTAGAAGATAAAAAAAATATAAATTTATTTGTTTTACATCCGCACGAAAAAATTTCAAATATTCAAAGAAAAATTATGACTACCCGCAACTCAAAAAATGTTTTTAATATGGCGGTCAAAGGTAACTTCGATGACTGCCAAAAAATTGTTAAACAGATGTTTAGTGATGAAAAATTTAGAGAAAAAATAAATATGTCAGGTGTCAATTCAATTAATTGGGCGAGAATAATTTGTCAAATAGTCTACTATTTTTATGCATATTTTAAATTTTCCTCTCGTCTGAATTTTTCTGTTCCGACCGGAAATTTTGGAGATGTCTATGCAGGCTATGTTGCGAAAAAAATGGGACTACCTATCAATAAACTGATTGTAGCCACAAATAATAATGATATTCTTTGCAGAGTAATCAATACGGGTGAATATAGACCACATAAAGTAAAATCCTCTCTTTCCCCGAGTATGGATATACAAGTAGCAAGTAACTTCGAGAGATTACTATTTGATATTTACAAAGAACAAGACCAAAAAGTTTCTTCATCCATGAGCAAATTAATTGATGAAGGTTTTTTTAAGATTGATAACGAAGAGTTAAAATTTATAAAAAAAAATTTTGCAGCAGTAACAATTAATGATACTGAAACTTTAAGAATAATTAAAGATTTTTACGTCAAACATAGTTTTGTTTTAGATCCACATACCGCAACAGCAGTAGGGGCAGCCCACAAAATAAAAAATGATTCAAAAACCGTTGTTTTGGGCACCGCTCATCCTTATAAATTTTTAGATACTATTAAATTGGCAATTGAAAAGAATCTCGAGCCTCCAAAACAATTGGGAAATTTAAAAGATAAAGTTGAAAAATTTGACATAATTGATAGTAATCTCGAAAGTATTAAAGAATATATCTTAAAAAAAATTAGATGAAATTAAAAAAAGGAGACAAATTACCTAGCGTAGATTTATTTTATATTGATCAAAATAATGAAGTAAGAAAAACTAATATTTTTGAAAATTGTAAAAATGATAAAGTAATTTTATTAGGTATGCCGGGAGCATTCACAAAAACATGTTCAGCTCTTCACTTACCAGGGTATATAAAAAACTTTGAGTTAGCTTTAAAAAAAGATATCACAAAAATAATTTGTATTGCTGTTAATGATCCAAATGTAATGAAGGCATGGGGAGAAAATCAAAACGTAAATAATAAAATTTTGATGTTAGGAGACCCGTTTTTGAAATTTACTAAAGCTATTGGCGCAGAAGTAGATAAATCAGCAAAAGGCCTGGGGATTAGATCAAATCGATACACAATGCTTGTTGAGAAAGGCCTGGTAAAAAAAATTGAGGAAGAAAAAGAGACCGCTACTTGTAATTTATCAGCTGCAGAAAGTTTTTTAAATTCTATTTAGTTTTTAATACTGCCAATTCATCCACTTGATTATTAAGTTCATTGTTCGCGTGAGCTTTAACCCACTTCCAGTTGACCTTATGTTTTTTACATGAATCATCTAATCTTACCCAAAGATCTTTATTTTTAACTGGTTTCTTATTTGACGTTTTCCAATCATTTAATTTCCATTTTTTAATCCATTCAGTGATTCCGTTCTTCACATACTTCGAGTCAGTATAAATTGTAATTTCAGTTCTTTTTTTGATTTTTCGTAAAGCCATAATGGGAGCTATTAATTCCATACGATTATTTGTGGTATTATTTTCTTTGCCCGAAATAATAGATTGAGTAGATTTTTCATCTATGATAATTGCAGCCCAACCTCCTTTTCCTGGGTTACCTGAACATGCGCCATCAGTATAAATTTTTATTTTCATTAAAAATAATAATCTTCATAATTTTTTGAGTTTTTATGAAATTCCAATCTTTTTAAATATTCGATTGGATCTTTTGTTTTAACCACCGCACCTTCAACAGTATATAAAGCATCAAAAACTCTTGTTAATAAAAACCTTAAGGAAGCCCCCTGAGAAAGAACTTTAATACTATCCCTTTCTTGATCAGATAATTTTCTTATTGAAGTATAACCCTCAATAAATTTTTTCGCTTTAGTTACGTTAAAACTTAAATTTTCTTTTGAACCATCAAAACACAAGGCATTGAAACATATTGCAATTTCAAATGCATAAAAGTCATTACAAGAGAAATAGAAATCAATAATCCCATTAAATTTATCATTTATAAAAAAAATATTATCGTGAAATAAGTCAGCGTGAATAATTCCGCTTGGTAAATTTCTAGGCCACTTTTCTTCAACATTTTTTAGATTTTCCTCAATTAATTTTGGAAGATCTGCGTGTATATTTGAACATTTTTCTTTTACTGTGTCGAATAAGTTCCTCCAAGATTTTATTGAGAGACCATTTTGTCTTTCAAATTTAAAATTTTTTGTAATCTCGTGCATTTTTGCAACTTCGACTCCAACAATATTACAATTAATAGGTGATAAATTTTGTTTCGCCTTTCCCTCAAGAAAAGAGACTATCATTAATTTTTTTCCAGAGTAATTTGTAATTGTTTCATTTCTATTATTTTTGATGGGAATAGGACATTTAAAACTAGCTTTGTTTAGAGATGACATCAAGGTGGAAAAAAAGGGGAGATCCTCAGATTTTACTCTTTTCTCATAAATCGTTAGGATAAACTTCTTTTGATTTACTAATAGAAAATAATTCGTATTCTCAATACCCTCTTTAATCCCTTCGAATGAGTCAAGTTTTCCTAAATTATAATTTGATAAAATTTCCTCAATTTTATTTTGATTTAATTTTGTATAAACGGCCATTAGTTCAACTCTTTTGGTAATTTAAAAACAACTTTTTCTTCAGCAACTACTACTTCTTGTACAGATACTTTCCGATCTTTTTTTATGTTATTTAACAAAGTTTGAACTAATTTTTCAGGAGCTGAGGCACCCGATGATATTCCAATTATATCTGAACTATCAATTTCATCATAAGGTATTACTTTTTCTGAGTGCATAAGTTGAGAATTATTGCAACCTGCTTTTTTTGCCACCTCAACCAATCTTACAGAGTTTGACGAATTACGACTCCCCACGACAAAAAAAATATCACATTTTGATGCTATCTCTTTGACTGCAGACTGTCTATTAGTGGTTGCATAACAAATATCTTCTTTTATCGGGCCTTTAATTTTTGGAAACTTTTCTTTAAGTGTTTCAATTATTTCAGCTGTATCATCTACAGAAAGTGTTGTTTGCGTAATGTAAGCCACAGGTTTTTTGAACGTATCCGATTTTAAGTTTTGAGCATCATTCTTAGTTTCAATCAATTTTATTGAACCTTGAGGAAGTTGACCCATAGTACCAATCACTTCAGGATGATTCTTATGACCAATTAATAATATTTCATATCCTTTTTTGTTTAATTGCTCGGACTCTCTATGTACCTTAGAAACTAAAGGACAAGTAGCATCTACAAAAGACAGATTTTTCAGTTTCGCTTCCTCTGGAACTGATTTAGGTACCCCATGAGCAGAAAAAATTACGGGTCTTGTAATATCTTTAATGTCTGAGAGTTCATCTATAAAAATCGCACCTTTTACTTTCAGTTCTTCTACAACTTGTTTATTGTGAACAATTTCGTGTCTAACATAAACAGGAGCACCAAACTTATTTATTGATTTTTCAACTATTTCAATTGCTCTTTTAACCCCAGCACAAAAACCTCTCGGAGAGGCTAAATAAATTTTAAGTTCTTTTTTCATTTTTTTCTAATAAATATTCTAACAATATATGCGGAAAAGTTAGTGACGCCAAACCAATAAAAATAACCTTATAAATAGCCTCATCAAGCTTATAAAAATTATTCAAAAAATATATTGCAAATAAAAACATAATTGCAGTTGTAAAAGTTAAAGGGATAGCTTTGTTTATAAATTTTTTAAACCCTGGTTTGAAAGATTTGCTCAATTCAAAAATGAGAGAGATCGAATGTCTAATTGAGTGAAGAAAACAAAAATAAAGAGTGAAAGCTAAAATAGGTGATAAAAAAAAATTTAAAATAATTAAAGAAAAGAAGTCCATTATCATAACTCCTTTAAGATTTGTATTTTGTTTTTTTGAAATATACAAAGCTGAAAAGAAACTCAAACACAACATTGCAATTAAAAATTCGTTATTAAAAAATTTTGCTTCAAAAATATCAAAATTTAGAATTTTGAATATTTCGTTTGTTTCCTCTCGCTTTAACAATAGAGGAGCTATAATTACAGTCGAACCTTTTAAGAAAAATAAGCACTCAGATATGAAAAATTTTCTTTTGAAAGAAAATATAGTGTCTTCTTTCCCAAAATGGTATGCAGCAACAATCAAAAATAATAACAAAATTATATTGGGTAATATTAACCAGAGTATAATTATTAATAACGAGATTATTATATATATAAAATAAAAAGCAATGGATTGTTTATATCCAAACAATTTTAAAAGTTTCTCACCTTTGATATTATCTAATGCGCCATGAGAAATTCCTAAAATTAATATTAAAAATAAGCACAATATTACTGGTTCGAAATTTGATATTAGATAAAGAGGGCTTATCAAAATACAAAAATTAAAAAATATAATTGAGTGCTTAAAGTTTATTTTTTCCATTAATTAAATAATGCCTTTAAAAAAATTAATTTTGGCATTTTACTGATAATATTTATGTCTTCAATCATGTTACTTTTATTTGATAGAAATTTTATAATGGTATTTGAAGAGGTTTTAAACATATTTAAAAATATTTTAGGCATCTTTTCTGGATGTTTCTCTAGCACTCTAAGAAATACTTTATCTAAGAATTGATATTTTTTCCCTAGTTTGAATTTTTTTGCCTTATCAATATTATCAATATTTTTTACTAAATATTTACTATGTTCTTGAATGTTTAAAAAAGTATAACCTGTGCTCAATCGAGTCATACCTCCAGCCGATCCAATATTGATTACCTTGTTATTATTAGTTAAAGAGGGATAAAAAAGCGGTATAGCTCCTTTTTCGGTAAAATTTATTTTATAGTTTTTTATACCTAAATTATTCTTAATATAATTTTCTAATTGAAAATCATAATCCCTCAAGCTTTGATCCTCTAAATTTGACAACCAAGTTGTCTCAACCAAGGCTTTATTTTTTTCAAATGGCAATGTGTAGAAAAAATGTACATCATTTCTTTGGTCACAATTAAAATCCATTAAATTTATAATTTCTTCGTCAAAAATGTTCTCTGGTGTCTCTATTTCGATACCTTGAAAATGTTGCCATAACTCAGATTTATCAAGTTCTTCTTCAACAATACTGTTAAAAATAATTGAATTTTCTGACTTGATTTCACTTAAATTTTTAAAAAAACTAACATTAGAATTATTGGACAGCTTAGAATTTATTTTTTTGTAAAATTTTCCACTATCGATACTTTGATAGGGAAACTTTTTATTAGTTAATTCATTAGAACTTTCCGGTGTATTAATTGTAAAATTGTTCCAACTTTTGATAACACAATCATCAAAATTATGATCAAAAACTTTCCAAAAAGACCATGTTTTGTCCCTTTTATACTCTTCACGAGTTTCAATTATTGCAAGAGTTTTATCTTTTAGTTTTCCATTAACTTCTAATTCATAGGCCAAAGACAGACCGGCACATCCACCACCTATTATTATATAATTAAATTCTTTCATTTAAATCAACTTCATTTTGTAAAAGATTATGACTTACATGATTATCGTAATTTGACTCTTTAACAAATAATAATATGATAAAATCAAAAAAAGATAAAAAAGTTTGCAATACTTTTTGATGTATCGGGACATATATTTTCCCAGCATTATTATAATTTTCTATACTTTTTTTTTTAATGATATAGTCATTGATTTTTTTATAAACACGCCTTGCTACAATAATTGAAAATCTTGACCCTATTGGGATACTCCTAATTGAACGAAAAGACTTATCATAAAATATTTTGGAATCACTTATTGTTTCTTTTATTGATGAGAAATCATGTTTAACATATTGCCTATTCCGAGCTTTGTCCTCGCAAACATCACGTGCAATATTAGTAAGTTGCATGGCTATTCCTAGATCAACAGCTCCCTTAAGAGCTCCTATATTATTAACTTTTAAAATTTTTGACATCATTAAACCTACTGTTCCAGCAACTCTATAAGAATAGACAATCAATTCTTTTTTTGAATTAATTTGGACACTTTCCTCTAAGTCTGTTTCAACCCCATCAAATAAATCCATTACCACTTTTTTGGATATTCCTTCGCTATCTATTATGGACCACATATCTTTTATTATAGGGTTCTTGAGATCTTTGTTTAAAAAACATTTTTTAAATTTTAAAAAATTTTCTCTCCTAACCTCAAGTTTATTATCATCATCGACAATATCATCTAACGTTCTACAGAAATTGTAGAGAGACGAACACTTATCGAATACTGATTTAGATAAAAAAAAACTTGCCCAGTAAAAAGATTTCGCGTGTTTTCTTAGCATAACATTTATTAAAATAATCTATCTAATACCTTAGCGGATGAAAGTACACCTGGCATTCCAGCACCCGGGTGTGTCCCAGCACCTACAAAATATAAATTATTAAATACTTCAGATTGATTATGAAATCTGAAATAAGCTGACTGTGAAAATTTTGGTTGAATTGAAAATCCAGATCCATGTAGTGTTGCTAAATCCTTTTCGAAATAATCAGGAGTTAAATAAAAATCACTCACTACATTTTGTTTTATTCCAGGTAGAACTGATTTATCCATTTTGTCTAAAATTAAATTTTTAAATTTTTCACCCTCCTTAGACCACTTAATATTAGAAAGATTGTTTGGAACTGGAACTAAAACATAAAATGCATCTTGTCCTTTAGGAGCCATAGATGGATCTGTAGCAGAGGGTCTATGTAAATAATAGCTTATGTCATTTGATAATTCTTTTTCTTCAAAAATTTTCTCCAAATGTTTTTCATAAGAATTTCCAAAATAAATAGTGTGATGGGCAACATCTTTGTATTGTTTTTTTGATCCAAAATAATAAACAAATAAACCCATAGAATAATCCATTCTTTTCATTTTTTGTTTAAATAAAAAGTTGTAATTATTTTCTTTAATTAAATTTTGATAAACATTTGGTGGGTCAGAATTACAAACAACATAGTCACAATCAATAATTTTAGAATTATTTATTTTGACTCCTTTCACTTTGTTATTTTTTGAAATTATTTCTGTGACCTCAGCGCTTTTAATCACTTGAATGTTCTCCTCTTTCATTAATTTTTCTAACGCTTTCACAACATTACCTGTGCCACCCATGGAATAGTGAATACCCCATTTTTTTTCTAAAAATAAAATTAATGTATAGATTGAAGTTGTAGTGAAAGGATTACCACCAACTAGAAGGGGATGCATACTGAAAACTCTTCTTAATTTTTCACAAGATATATAATTTGAGACTAGTTGATAAACTGACTTATAACTTTTTAAGCTTAACAGAGAAGGGACTTGTTTGAGCATGAAAGTTAGATTAGTAAAAGGTTTATCAGATAAATCCGTAAAACCTTTGTCGAAAATTTTTTCTGTAAAATTGACTAAATTATTATACCCTTTGAAATCTTTACCTGAAAACTTTTTTACCTCTTTTTCCATTGATTTTTCGTCACCGGAATAGTCAAATGTCTGGCCATCAGAAAAAACAAACCGGTACCACAAATCTAGAGGAATTATTTTTACATAATCAGAAATTTTTTTGTTAAACAATTTAAATAGCTCTTCAAAAAGATAAGGAGCAGTTATTACTGTGGGACCTCCATCATAAATAAAATCCCCTCTTTTAAAAACTCTTGCTCTACCACCTAAATCGGGATGCTTTTCAACTAAAGTTACATCGTAGCCTTTAGCTTTTAACCTTAATGAAGCAGCTAATCCACCAAAGCCAGAACCAATTATGATAATTTTTTTTGCCATATTTTATGGCCTATATTAACTAGATTTTTGTTTGAGAGCTAACTTTGTTTCTTCAATACTATCTTGATAAATCTTCTCTAATTTATTCTTATCTATTGAATTTTTGAGTAAATTTTCAATTGATATCATAGCTATTTGAACCGAGGTTCTTTTTATATCTCTAAGAGCCTGATCCTTCATTTGGGCTATTCTTTCTTCAGCCCCCCTTTTTCTATTTTCCATTACTTTATGAAAGTCAGAGTTTGTTTTTAATATTAATTTTTCTGTATCTTCATTAGCTTTGACCATCATTTCTTTTATTTCTCTTTTAGCATTGCTCAATTTTTTTTCACTTTCACTTAGTAGATTATTAGCCTCTTCTTTTAAACTTTCAGCCTCGTCAACTTGGCTTTTAATTTTTTGGATTAATTGATCTAAACTAACTTTTATTCTATTAGGTATACCGAAATATACTAGTAATCCTAAAAAAATAAAGAAGGAAACGCCTACCCAAAATGTTGCATCTATCATGACAAACTTTTACCTAATTTTTTTTTGGTAACGTCTGAGACAATTGCTCTTATACTGCTTTGATTTAAATTGTCACCAGTTATCTCTTGTATTAATTTTGAAGTTATTTCTTCAGAAATTTTCTCAATGGAAGGAATTGAATTTCTTTTTAAAAGCATAATTTCATTCTTAGTTTTATCTATCTCATCGTTAATTTGTTTTTCAATAGACAGTTTTTTTTGTTGCATATCTTTTTCAAGTCTTTTTTTTGACTCATGCATCATCTTTGCTACTTCTTTCTTAGAGTTTAAAATTAATTCAGTGTATTCCCTCTCTTTTATTTCTGAACTCTGTTTGGAACTATTTGCCTTCTCTAAATCGTCTTTAATTTTTCTTTCACGATCATCGATATTATTTTTTATTTTAGGAATAAATAACTTTGATACTAAAATATAAAGAACTGTGAACGTAATTAAAAGCCAAAAGGCTTGTGAAAACCAATACCTAGGGTCAAGCTGAGGCATGCCAGCCTCAGCTGCGTATACAATAGTCTCGCCAATTATTAAGGCTGACAATATCAAACAAATTGACCTCATTATTTATTTAAAATGCAAATAATATAATTAAAGCCACTACTAAACCAAAGAGACCTGTAGCTTCTGCTAATGCAAATCCTAATAGTAAATTAGGAAATTGTTTTTGCGCCGCAGAAGGATTTCTCATTGCTCCAGATAGATAGTTACCGAAAATAATTCCGATACCTACTCCAGCACCTGCTAAAGCGATAGCTGCAAGTCCTGCCCCTATCATTTTTGCTGCTTCTAACTCCATTTTTCCTCCTTTTGATTAATGGTGTAAATTTAATGCATCATTTAAGTAGATGCAGGTTAATATTGCAAAAACATAAGCTTGAAGAAAAGCAACTAATATTTCTAAACCTGTCAATGCAACTGAAAAACTTAGTGGTAACCACCCGCCTAATAATCCTAAGCTTATTACAAAGCCTCCAAAAACTTTTAACATTGTATGCCCTGCCATCATGTTTGCGAACAATCTAACCGATAGACTTACTGGCCTACTTAGATATGAAATGATCTCAATTATCGTGATTAAAGGCAATAAAACCACTGGAACTCCACTTGGTACAAATATTGATAAGTACTTGAAGCCATGCTTTACGAAACCAATTATCGTTACTGCAATAAAAATAAATATAGCCATTATTAATGTTACGATTATGTGGCTTGTTACCGTAAAAGAGTAAGGTAGCATTCCTACCATATTGCATAATAATACAAATACAAAAAGGCTAAATATAAATGGAAAATAAGGTTTTGCTTTTGAGCCAGCTGTGTCATTAATCATTTTGGCAATAAAGTTATAAAGCATTTCTGATATTAATTGAATTTTGTTTGGTATAATTTGTTTATTTTTTGTTGAAAAATATAAAAATACACAAATAACTGTTGCGCTTATAATCATAAAAAGACTTGAATTTGTGAAGGATAAATCAATATCTCCAAATTTTATTTCTGGGCCTAATCTATAGACCGTAAATTGTGTCATCGGATTTGCTGCCATAAAAATTTGATTTAATCCTTTTTCTGCATATTTTTTGCGGTTCTTACCACATTCAAAATTCCAGCGGCAAAACCTACAAAAAAGAAAATTAATATAAACACTGGTTTAGTATCAAACCAATTATCTAAAATAAACCCAATAATTGTCCCAACCACAACTGCTGCGACAAGTTCAGTGCCTAACCTAAAAGCATTTCCAAAAAATAGACCTCTATTTTCCTTATTTTCGTGATCCTTGCTTTTCATCTTTTCATTTTCAATTTCTAGGCGAGTTTTGAAATCTTTTTTTTTTAACATTTAAAATTTAAGCAACTAAATTTTCTGCTTTTTGCAAGTCAACTGCAACAAGTTGGCTTATTCCTTTTTCTGGCATAGTAATACCGTACAAACGGTGCATTTTTGACATTGTGAGTGCATGATGAGTAATAATAATAAATTTCGTTTTTGTTATTTTAGTTAATTCGTTTAAGAGGGAACAAAATCTTGTTACATTAGCATCATCAAGAGGAGCATCAACCTCGTCTAAAACACATATCGGGGACGGGTTTACTAAAAAAACTGCAAATATTAAAGATAAAGCAGTCAAAGCTTGTTCTCCACCAGATAAAAGAGATATTGATTGCAGTCTTTTACCAGGCGGTGAAACTAGCATCTCAAGCCCTGCCTCCAAAGGATCATCTGAATCTACCAACTCAAGTTTAGCGCTACCTCCACTAAATAATTTTGTGTATACATCGTTAAATTTCCTATTAATTTTATCAAAAGCTTCCAACATTCTTTCTCGTCCTTTTTGATTTAATTCTTCTATACTAGCTTTGAGCTTTACAATAGCAGAGTACAAATCATCTCTGTCTGTTTCCATTTTTTTGATTTCATCTTCATATTTTTTTGTTTCCTCGTCCGCTCTTAAATTAACTGAGCCAAGGGCTTCTCTATCTTTTTTAATCTTTATAATCTTATTTTGCTGTTCATCGACATTCGGAAAGTTTGTTTCAGCAATTTCATTTAAATCAGATAAAGAAAGCAAAGCATTAGAGTTTTCAATTCCTAGTTCATTTTTCATTGAATAGGTTAAATCTTTTTTTCTGTTACTTATCCCTTCAATCGTAGCCTCATTTCTAGCTTTATTTTCTCTAAGCAAAGATAGTTTTTCGTTTATTTCTTTAATATTTTGATTGATGAAGTTATATTTTTTTTCTGCTTCAAATAATTCTTCGGCTAATTCGTCATTTCTCTTTTTCGTATTTTCTAAATTTTGAATATTTTGCCCCTTTAACGTCGCTATTCTTTCAGGGTTCTTTTGATTCTCGTTAATTTCAATTTGAAGCTTTTCTCTCCTATTACTCAATTCAGCAATCATTTTATCTGAATTTAGTTTCAAATTAATCCAATTTTCCAGCTCTAATTCTATATTTTTAATTCTCTCTTTTCTTTTAATTGCATCTCCCTTTATAGTCTCGTTTTTCCCAAATGAGGTAGCATACTCTTCATGAGATATTGTAATCAATTCAACTATTTCCTTCAAATCATTTAGTGTATCTTTTGATAATGGCTCTTTTCTCTCTACATATTCTTCCATCAAATTAATCAACTCATATAATTTTGATTTATTTTTCTGTAGCTTATCTTTTGAAAAACTTAAATTTTCTTGTGTTTTATTCTCTATCTCGAAAAGCTCTTTTTCGGTTTTTATTATCTCTTCTTTCTCATGTAAAATTCTTTTTTCATTAAGTGATGAATCCATAGAGATTGTTTTTTCTCTTTCCAAGTCTCCAGTAATAGTATCAAAAGATTTTTTTAACTTTTGTTGAGTATCTTTTAATCTATTTTCCTCCTCCTCTAAATTAGTCATTTCGAGGTTCAATTTCTGCAATTTTGCCAAACTTTCCATTTTTTTGTCACGTAAAGGCGACAACTTTAAATTTTCATTTTCTAAAATTGAATTATTATGATTTAAATCAAGATTAATCGCGCTTAATTCATCCTCTTGCTCGCTGAGCCTCTCCTTAATTATTTTTTCCTCTTTTTCTATGTCTCTTAACTTTAAATAATATATACCAGCCTCAATTTTTCTGATTTCTTTTGAAATTAGCTTATATTTTGTGGCCTCTTCGGCCTGCTTTTTTAAGTTATCTAATTGTTTTTCTTGCTGTTTTTTTAACTCATCTGCTCGTTTTAGATTATTTTCTGCAGCATTTAACCTTACTTCTGCCTCACTTCTTCTCGCATGTATACCCGCAATACCAGCAGCCTCTTCTAACACCGATCTTCTTTCAATAGGTTTTGATGTAACGAGTTGTCCAATTTTACCTTGGCTTATTAAAGAGGGTGAGTGAGCTCCAGTTGACAGATCTGCAAAAAATGTCTGAGCATCTCTAGCTCTAGTTTCTTTATCATTAATAAAATATTTTGACCCTTTGTCTCTCTCAATTTTTCTTCTAATAACAATTTCCTCAAAATTTTTAAAATTTTCACCACCAGCACCATCTTTATTTTCTATTGTTATAGAAACTTCAGCAATATTTTTTTCCGGTCTATTTGATGTACCTGAAAATATTACATCTTCCATCCCGGAACCCCTCATACTTTTTGCCGAAGTTTCTCCCATGCACCATCTTAATGCCTCAACAATATTTGATTTACCACACCCGTTAGGACCTACGATACCAGTAAGTCCTTCTTCTATGTGAAAAGAAGCTTTATCAAAAAAAGATTTGAAACCAATTAAATCTAATCTTTTAAATTTCATAATTGCTAGATTTTTTCAATATATTTTTTAATTGAGTCAAAATCAAATTTTCCCTCGTATTTTTTTTCATTAATAAAGATCGTAGGAGTAGATTCAATCTTATATTTTTTTTGAGCATCTATTCTTTGATTTAAAATTTTGTCTTGCAGACTGTCATCAATTAAGCAATTTTCCAACTTACTTTTATCTAAGTTCAAACTCATACCAATTTTTAATAGAGAGTTGTTAATTTCATTTATATCAGAACCAACTGCCCATTCGCTTTGTTTTTTATAAATTTCATCTAACAATTTAAATTTTGAGTCTATACTATTACCACACCTAATAATTTTTTCAGCGTTTAAAGCAGCTAAATCTAAAGGAAAAGCGTGATGTTCAAATTTTACTACGTTATTTTGAACAAATTCGCGCTCAAGTTTTTTATAAATTTTTGTATGAAAATCTGCACAAAATGGGCATGTTAAAGAAGAAAAAACTTTTACCGTAACTTTGGCGTTTATGTTGCCTTTTTTTAAAATTTCATTCTCTAAAGCGTAGATCTTTTCAAAGATTGCTATAAAAGTAATTACAAAAAAAATTGTTTTAATTGTTTTTTTCATTAAAGGCTTTAACAAGTGATTTTAAATTTTTTTTTAAATCTTCATTTCCAATGCCGTTTATCTCAAAATTCTTCTCATCCAGTGGTTTATCATTTATCATTTTACTTTTAAGATTTAATTGACTGGCAACATTTATTTTCAATGAACTTATATACTTATATCCAAAAAAAGAATTTATTTTGTCAATTATGTTCATTTTTTCATATTCGATATCTACTTCTTTGCCATGTTTAATGGTTAAAGTTAGAATACCCTTTTCCAAATTCTTAGAAGTATTTATTTTAGTGGGGTAGCAATCATTGGATATCTTTTTTCCAACAATTCTTACCCAATTATCAACAACACTTGTAAAATTGTAACCTCCTTTTTTAAGAACGCCTTTAAGACCCCTAGGAATTGTACTTGAAATCGGTCTAAGTCCCTGTATGTAACTAATAGATTTAGAATCTTTTTTTTTATGCATATAGATTTTAATTTATCAAAAAATATTTTAGCTTGGTATGATAATAACAAGCGCATTCTACCATGGCGTGTTAATAAAAATTACGATCAAAGGCTTTATTATAGGTTATTAAGCGAATTTATGTTGCAGCAAACTCAAGTTAAAACAGTTTTGCCATATTTCAATAGGTTTTTACAAAAGTTTCCAAATTTAAAATCTTTATCAAAAACAGATGAAAAAACGATTTTAAAGCTTTGGGAAGGACTGGGATACTATAGACGAGCAAAAAATTTACTATCTACTGTAAAAATTCTAGCCAATAATAATTTTAAACTGCCAGATACTTTTAAAGAAATTAAAAGCCTACCTGGAGTTGGCGACTACACTGCTAACGCTCTTTTAGCTTTTATCTATAACAAAGAAACTATTGCGGTAGACGGAAATGTAAAAAGAGTCTTTTCCAGAATTCTTAATAAAAAAGATACTGAAATTAATTTTGAAAATTTTGTAAAAAATAACAAAAATAATCTTTTTTTTAATAATAGGAATAGTGATTTTGTAGAAGCCTTAATGGAGTTTGGTTCTATTGTTTGCAAACCTCAACAACCTTTATGTTATTCTTGTGTAATAAACAAAAAATGTAAATATTTTCAAAGTAAGAAAAAAAGGAAAAAAACAAAATCTCAAACAAAAAAATTAAGAAAGATTAATATACTTTGTTACTTAAATAAAAAAAAACAAATCGGATTAACAAAAAAAAATAAAGTAGGATTTTTGGAAACTTTTGTTTTACCCAAAATTAAAAAAAGAGATAAAAAATTAGACAAGAATTGGAACTTACTCTTAAATTACAACCAATCTATTTCAAATAAAACTTTTAATATAAATTTATACTATAAATTTTCAAAAAAAATCCCAAAAAATTTCGAGTGGTATAAATTAAATGATAAAAAAGAGTTTATTCCATCATTTACAAAAAAGATTTTAAGCAAGGTTAAGGTATTGTATCAATGAAAAAAAAAGCAGCCGTAATTGGATCTGGAATTGCCGGATTAACACTGGGAAATTTTTTAAAAAAAAATTCTCTAATCGATTTCACGATTTACGAAAAACAAGATGGTTTATCTTTTGAAGAGGGATATGGCATACAACTCTCAGTCAATTGCATTTCTATTTTAAGAGAGCTAGATTTTGATTTGATAAAACAAGAAGACTTCTATAACCCAAAAAAGATTAACTTTTTATCATTTAATAATAAAAAAATTTGTGATCTCAATTTAGCCAATTTTAACACCGATAAAAATAAATATACTACTTTAAGAAGATCAGTTTTAATAGAGTTTTTGCAAGAAAAACTATTTAAAAAAGATATAAAATTCAATAAAGAAATTATAAAAATTTCAGAATTAAAAGATAAGATTTTAATAAATTTTAAAGACAATACCAATGATCTGGTTGATTATCTATTTGTTTGTGATGGAGTTTTTTCTAATACCAAAAAAATAATAGAAAGTAATAAATCCGATCCTAAATTTAGCAATGCTTTCGCAATCAGATCAATTATAAAATCCTCTGATGTTCAGGAGCTAGATAGCGAAAATATCTCAGTATTTATGGGATCCAATGCACATATTGTTACTTACCCAGTAAATAAAAGGCGTGACCAAAATTTAGTATGTATAATAAGATCAAAAAAAAAAGATATAATAAGTAACCAAGATTTTTTAGAGGAAAATATTTTTAATCAAAGCAAAAAATTAAAAAATTTATTTAAAAATAATTTAAAAGCTTGGCCAATTTACATTAGTGAAAAATCATCAAAGTCCTCTTTAAAAAAAGTATTTTATATTGGAGATGCTTTTCATACATTGATGCCCACCATGGCTCAAGGAGCAGCTCAATCAATCGAGGGAGCTTATGAAATTTATAATTTGGTAAGTAAAAATATTAAAAATATAAACGAAATTTATTATAACGAAAGAATTAAAAGACTTAAGTCTATTAATATTAAGTCTAAAATAAATTTTATCTCTTTTCATATGTCAAATGTTTTTTCAGTAAAGATAAGAAATTTACTATTAAAAAAATTAGTTAAAAATGAAAAATTTTTAAAATCTTATTTAGGAAAAGTTTACAACTAAATAAACTAATTTATCTTGATATTAGTCTTTGTCTCAATCTATCGATTAAGATAAGTGAATCTCCATTTTTATAATGCCAATAAGTCCAGCCGTTACAACTCTCAGACCCTTCAATTTCGGCAGCAATTTTATGAATAGAGCCCTCATTATTTTTATATTTTATACTTCCATCAACCATTATTTTGGCATTTATTTCATTAGAAGGATCAAATAATAATGAGCCTGGTTTTAAAATACCAAGTTCAATCAGTGAGCCAAATGGTATTCTTGGTTTTTGTTTATTATTTTTGACTGTATCTAAGGAATCATCTTTTATTGCTAAAGTTTTTTTAATCCTTTCTTTTGCAGCCTTAAAATATTTTTTATCCTTTTCTATCCCAAAATAATTTCTACCAAGCTTTTTAGCTACTACTGCCGTAGTTCCTGTACCTAAAAATGGATCAAATATAACATCACCCTTGTTAGTTGTGGCTAAAATAATTCTGTGTAAAAGAGTTTCTGGTTTCTGTGTAGAGTGAATTTTTTTTCCATTTTTTTTTAGTCTCTCTTTTCCCCCGCATATAGGAAAAAGCCAATCGGATCTCATTTGTAAATCATCATTAAAACATTTTAACGATTGATAATTAAAAGTATATTTAGATTTTTTATTTTTGGAAGCCCAAATTAATGTTTCATGAGCATTTGTAAATCTAGTCCCCTTAAAGTTTGGCATAGGATTATTTTTTCTCCAAATTATGTCGTTCAAAAGCCAAAAATTTAAGTTTTGTAAATGATAGCCCAGTCGAAAAATATTATGGTATGATCCAATCACCCAAATACTTCCATTATCCTTTAATATCCTTTTGCATTCATTAAGCCATTTTTTACAAAATTCGTCATAATGTCTGAAACTTTTAAAATAATCCCATTTATCTTCGACTCCATTCACTTTGCTAGAGTCAGGCCGTGTCAACTTATCTCCTATTTGTAGATTATATGGAGGATCTGCAAAAACTAAGTCAAAAGATTTATCTGGCAATTTTTTAATTTCATTTAAACATTCACCAATTACAATTTTATTAAAAAAATTTTGCATAATTAGATTCAACCTTAAATTGAATCTTCAGTCAAACAATTTCCATGGAAAATTATATAATTTAGTGTTTGAAAATTTATTTAGTCAACATCTGGTGTATTGGACTAAATTTTTCTCTGTGCAACTTAGTTGTTCCATATTTTTTAAGACTTAACAAATGTTGCTTAGTTCCGTAACCAAAATTTTTATTCCAATAATATTTTTTAAACTTTTTTGATAGTTCTATCATAAGTAAATCTCTATAACACTTTGCGACTATTGATGCTGCACTAATTTCTTTAATTTTTTCATCGCCTTTAATTATTGTTTTGTAATTTTTAATCCCTTTTGGAGCAAAATTTCCATCAATTAAAACTAACCCAGGTTTTACTGAAAGTTTTAACAAAGCTCTTTTCATCGCTAACAAAGATGCTTGCAATATATTTAAACGCGCAATCTCCTTTACAGATGCTATACCTATTCCATAAAAAGAGTTTTCTTTTATATACTCAGAAATTTCATATCTATTATTAAATGAAATTTTTTTTGAGTCTTTTATTGATTTTAGTTTAATTTTCTCCTTGAAAATAACAGCGGCAGCTACAACCGGACCGGCTATACATCCTCTTCCAACTTCATCGACACCTGCAATATTTTTATTTTTTGACAATTTTTATACCTAATTCTATGATTTTTTTTCTTACCATTTTCAAATCTGTCCATGCAAATTTTTTTTGTTCAGGCTGCCTCATTAAAAACGCAGGATGGAAAGATGCTATAATCGACAATTTGCAATTTCCTATTTCTTTTTCCACCCACTTTCCTCTGGCTTTTGAAATTACTACTTCATCACCAATAATTGCATTTAAAGCAGTGCTTCCTAAAAGTATCAAAATTTTTGGTTTAATTATTTGAATGTGATTAATTAGGAATGGCAAATATCTTTTTATTTCTTTCTCAGTCGGTTTTCTATTTTCAGGGGGTCTAAAATTTACAACATTGGTTATGTAAACATTATCTCTGTCTAGATTTATAGATTTAAGCATTTTATCTAAAAGTTGGCCCGCTCGTCCCACAAAAGGCAAACCTTCTTTATCCTCATTTGCACCAGGACCTTCACCAATTATCATAATTTTTGAGTCTGGATTGCCATCAGCAAAAACGATTTTTGAAGCGTTTTCTTTTAATGAGCAGTTTGTGATATTAGAGATTGTATTTTCAAGCAGAGCTAATTGCTGAGAAAGATTTTTTGAATCTATTTTAAATTCTTTTTGTTTATATCTGTTAACAGCTTTATTGCTATATATTAAATTGTGATTGATTAAGTTATAGTATTTTATTAATTTAATTAATTTATTGTCAAATTTCATTATGAGAAAAATACTTAATCAATCTAAATTTATATTATTTGTTACATTATTCATAATTATTTTTTTTAATATACACGTAAAAAGTTTAGAGAAGACAATTAAGGGAGATAATATATCGGATTATTTCTCTGGAATTTTATCTTTAAATAAAAATGAGTACTATTTAACTTATAGGTATCTTAAAAATATAGAGGGATTAGAGGATGCACATTACACATATTCACAAGTTTATCTATATTCACTCATCAACTTAAATAAATTTAGAGAAGCTTATATCTACTCAAAAAAACTCGAGAGAAAAAAACTCAATAGTTTTGAGAGCGATCTTTTAATTGGATTGTACAATCTAAAAAATAAAAATAATTTTCAAGCTAAAAAAAACCTAAAGAAAAATTTTCAAAAAAAAGATCTTGATCCCTTGCAAAGAATAATTTCAATAATCACATATAATTTTTCTGACATTCAAAATTTATCTTATGATCAGTCCTTTGAAAAAATTAATCTCATAAACAATAGATTCGATAATATAAAAAAAATACAAAAAATATTTTTAAATTGTTATTATAATTCACCTGAAACAGAAAATTCTTTTAAAAAAATAGTAGAAGATAAATCAGTAAATTTTTTGAGATATAATTTTTTCTATGCAAATTATTTAATAAGCAATAATCAAATCAAAAATGCTCAAAAGGTTATCAAAAGTTCCTTGAAAGTTTCACCAAGAAATTTGCTGATAGATCAACTTAGATTGGATTTAATTGAAAATAAAGGATTTAAGAATAATTTTGATTGTAGTAATGAGTCACATATTCTATCCGAGTTTTTTTATGTAGTATCAAATGCACTTTCTTCTCAAGGTTTTTACTCAATTTCGAATTTCTATCTAAGTTTATCTAAATTTTTAAATCCTGATTTTATTTCTCATGATGTATTGTATGCAGAAAATAGCATCTTAATCGGAAATATTGACTTAGCAAAAAATCTTTATAAAAAATTAAAAAAATTTGGAGATGCCTTCAATTGGTTTGCTTCAAAGGAATTAACAAATATTTTGGTAGACGAAGGAAAAAAAGAAGAGGCAATTAAAATATTGAGGAAAAGTTATGGAGAGTTAAAAAATTCTGATAATTATCAAAAGATTGAATTTGCTGACTACCTTAAGAACAACAAACAATATATTGAGTCAATAAAGTATTATACCGAGGTTATTGAATCAATAGATCTTAAGCACGATCTCTATCCCCAAGCTACTGATGGCAGGGGAATAGCATATGAAAGAACTGGCTCTTGGAGTAAAGCAGAAAAAGATTTTCTAAATTCGTTGGAGGCAAAACCTAATCAAGCTTACGTTTTAAATTATCTTGCATACTCATGGATTGAGCAAAATGCGAATATTGAAAGATCTTTAGTTATGTTAAAAAAAGCAAATGAGCTTAGAAAAAATGATCCATATATTATTGACTCTTTGGGCTGGGCTTTATTCAAATTAAAAAATTTTCAAGAAGCTGAAAAATATCTTCAAAAAGCGGTGAGACTTTTACCTTCAGATCCTATCGTAAACGATCATTTTGCAGATATATTATGGTTTAATAACAAGAAAATTCAAGCTAGATACTATTGGAATTACGTTCTTAACTTAGATGACACTAAGAAAGATATGAGAACAAAAATTAATAAAAAAATTATTTCTGGTCTCAATTGAATTTTATTCCAATGAAAATAAAATCTTATGCAAAATTAAACCTTTCATTAAGAGTAGGAAAAAAATTAAATTCCGGTTTACACAATATTCAAACAAATACTTTTCTTATAAATTTACACGATAAAATATTGATAAAAAAAAATAAAAAAAAGAAAGACAGAATTACTTTTAATGGGCCTTTTTCTCATTTGGTAGAAAAAAAAAAATAATTCAATTAAAAAAACTTTAGATATAATGAGGAAATTTAAAATAATAGACATATTTTACGATGTTCAAGTTAAAAAAAACATTCCAGTTTTTTCAGGCTTAGGTGGAGGAACTTCAAATGCATTTTTTGTTGCGAAATATCTTTTAAAAAAAAAGTCTAAATCAAATTTAGTTTGGAACTCTCTTGAAAAAAAAATCGGAAGTGATTTCAAAATTTTTTACCGCAAACAAACTTATCAAAAAAATTTGTCAACATTACTAAACTATGAAAAAAAATTTACCCTTTTTTTTTTAATAGTTTATCCTCATATTAAGTGTTCAACTCAAAAGATTTACTCTTACGTAGAAAAAAGTTCTAGGTTCTCGAATACAGATTATTATAAAATATTGAGCATGCAGAAACTATTGAAACTCTTATTAAATGAAAAAAACGATCTTCAAAAAATTGTTGAAAAGTATCATCCTGAGATCAGAAATATTTTGAATGATATTAAGCTTCAAAAAGGATGCTATTACTCAAGAATTACAGGCTCAGGCTCTGTTTGTTATGGAGTTTTTAAAAGCAAAAGACTAAGTATACTTGCGTCAAAAAATATAAATAAAAAGTTTCCAAATTGCTGGTCTGAGATCACAAAAACTATTTAATTTTGGTAAATTATGATATATCAAAACTTAGCATTGGGGCATAGCCAAGTGGTAAGGCAGCGGTTTTTGGTACCGCCATCCTAGGTTCGAATCCTAGTGCCCCAGCCAAGTCAATGAAAATAAAATTATTTAAACTCAATTTTTTTAAAAAAATAAAATCTATTTTTACAGGATTTTATAGATCAAAAGAATTAAAATTAATTTTTGAAAATCTTGAGAAAAACAGAAAAGGTAAAGAAGAAGTTGTAATGTTCGTTGGAGGGTGTGTAAGAAATTTCCTAAAAGACGAAAAAATTGATGACATAGATTTGGCTACTTCTTTATCCCCTCAGGAAATTAAGAAAAATTTTGAAAATACAAAATTTGAAATTTTAGAGACAGGGATTGACCACGGATCGATTACAATAAAAGGTAAAGAAAAAAATTATGAAATAACAACTTTACGAAAAGATATAAAAACAGACGGAAGACATGCGCTGATAGAATTTTCTAAAGATTGGAAAGAGGACTCCGAGAGACGAGATTTTACGATCAATGCTATTTATCTGAATAAAAAGGGAAAAATTTATGATCCTCAACTTGGGGTAAAAGATTTAAAAAACAATGTAGTTAAATTTATTGGCGACCCAGAGAAAAGAATTCAAGAGGACTATTTAAGAATTTTAAGATTTGTAAGATTTTCTATTAAATACAATCATAAGCCCGAAGAAAGTACTATTAAATCAATTCGTTTGAATATAAATGGCATTACAAATGTTTCAAGAGAAAGAATATTAGTTGAATTGAAAAAGATTTTATATTTAAAAAATTTTATAGACATTTGCAAGGAACAAAAATTAAAAGAAATTTTTGAAATTATTTTTCAAGAGTTTAAATATTTTGTTAGAATTGAGAAGTTATTAAAATTTGAAAAAAATTTAGAGTTTAGTGATGTTTTTTTAATAGCATTATTAACAATTGATTTGAAAAAAAACCATGAGTATTTCATTCACAAGTATAAAACCTCAAACAATCTGAGTAAAAAGCTTAATTTGATAGCAGCGAACTTTGAAAATTTGAACAAGGATGATTATTTTTTCAATAAAGATCTCAAGAAAAATATTTATTTTTTGGGAAAAGAGATCATGACAATATTATATTTACTGCAACAGACAGACAAAAAAAAGATTAAAAACTTAGATTTGTTAAAAACCGTCCAAAACTTCGAAATTCCCCATTTCCCATATGATGGAAACTTTTTAATTCAAAAAGGTTTCAAAGAAGGAAAGGATTTAGGAGCAGCATTAAAAGAGATGGAGTCAAAGTGGGTAAATCAAAACTTCAAAATAGATATGAAAGAAATCAAAGTCATTTTAGAGAAGTTTAAACCAGCTTAAATATAATCTACTTTTAAAATTTTGTAATTTTTTTCTCCTGAGGGAGTACTTATACTTACGATTTCACCTACATTTTTACCTATAAGACCTTTACCTATAGGACTTCTAAAATAAATTAAGTTTAATTTTATGTCGGCCTCATCTCTTCCAACAATCTTATAATCTAAACTTTTCTCCGTATCTAAGTCTTTAAGGATTACTGACGCGCCAAAAATAACTTTTCCATTATTCTCAATTTTTGTAACATCTATTACATTTGCTCTTGCGATCGTATCATTAATTTCTATCACTCTACTTTCTATGTGTGATTGTTGCTCTTTTGCAGCATGATACTCTGCATTTTCTTTCAAATCTCCATGTGATCTAGCTTCAGCTATAGCAGCAACTATTTTTGGTCTTTGAATATTTTTTAAGTTATCTAATTCTTTTTTGATTTTTTCTAAACCAACTACTGTTAGAGGTTCTTTTTCCATTTTATTTCCATTTAGCCTCTGGAGGAAGTGACATTAAAATTGATTCTACATTCCCACCTGAATTTAAACCAAATTTCGTTCCTCTATCATAGAGTAAATTAAATTCTACGTATCTTCCTCTTTTAAGCAATTGTTTGTTTTTATCATAAATTGTCCATTTTTTCTTAAAATTTTTTTTTATTAAGTATTTTGATATTTCCATGAAAGTAAGACCAACTTCTCGAACAAAACAAAAATTTTTAATCCAGTTTTTTGTTTCATAGTCAAAAAATATACCACCAATTCCCCTTGGTTCATTTCGGTGTTTCAAAAAAAAATATTCATCACACCAATTCCTATATTTTTGATAATTCATTTTATTTTTTATACATACCTTTTTAAGTTTTAAATGAAAAAATTTATTATCTTTTTTATTCACTATGCACGGTGTTGCATCTATTCCGCCACCAAACCAATCTTTACTAGTCACAATAAATCTTGTATTAAAGTGTAGAGCTGGAATGTAAGGATTTTTCATATGAGCTACAACTGAGACACCGGAAGCCCAATATTTTCCATTACTCTCAGCTCCAAGTATGTTTTTTCGAAATTTCTTTTCAAATACTCCTGATACAGTAGATTTATTCACTCCTACCTTGTCAAATATTATTCCATTTCTTAGTAATAATGACTTTCCTCCTCCATTTTTGGAGTCATCTTTCTGCCATTCACTTGTCTCAAATTTTTTTGAGGAATTTGCTAGATTATTTTCAAGATCTTGAAAAAGTTCACTAATTTGAAACTGTAAGTAGTTGAACCAATTATCAACAACTCTTTTTTTATCATCAATATTATTAAATTTCATTTTGAATTCATTTGTCTTAAAGCTTCAGAAGCTGCGATTGCTCCAGAAATAGCTACATTTAAAGATCTAGTTTTTTTATTAATGGGTATTTTAATTTTATATTTTATGCATTCATGAAGTTCCTTCGGAACACCTTTGCTTTCTCTTCCAAGCATTAAAATATCATCTTTTTTAAATTTAAAATTTATATACGATTTTTTTGATTTGGTTGTCATCAAAATTATTCTTGATTTCTTATTCTCTGATTTAAAATTTTCGAAGTCTTCGTATCTATAAAAATTGCTCATGTTCATATAATCCATCACGACCCTTTTGAATCTTTTGTCATCAATACTAAAAGAGCAAGGCTCAATTATGTGAACTTTAATACCGAAACAAGCGGAATATCTAATTATTGAGGCCGTATTTTGCGGTATATCAGGTTTAAACAAAGCAATGCTTATCATTATCACCAACTTTTATGTGTCATTCTGACCCTAGAAAATTTTATTAATTAGTTTTATTTAATAATTACTTTATAAGTAACATATATGGCAGATAACGAAAAAACTACAAGAAGAGACTTCCTTTTTACCGCAACATACACAATTGGTGCGGTTGGACTTGGTGCTACTATTTGGCCATTTATTGATCAAATGAATCCAGATAGATCTGTACAAGCTTTAGCAACAACTGAAGTAGATGTTAGTTCTGTGGAGCCAGGTAAGACTATTACGGTGCTTTGGAGAGGTAAACCAGTTTTTTTGAAAAGAAGAACGCAAGAAGAAATTGATGATGCAAGGTCAGTAAGTTTGAAAGAATTAAAAGATCCTCAAAAAGATGAGGAAAGGGTTAAAGAGGGAAAAGAGGAATGGCTAGTTATGTTAGGAGTTTGCACTCACTTAGGATGTGTGCCTCTGTCTGACAAAGGCGATTATAAGGGAGGCTGGTTTTGCCCATGTCACGGATCTCACTATGATGTGTCTGGAAGAATCAGAAAAGGCCCGGCACCAGTCAATATGGAAATTCCTAAGTATGAATTTGTAGACAACAACACGATTAAGATAGGATAGAAAAATGAGCGATCACGAGTATCAACCACAATCTAAAGCTGGCAAATGGTTTAATGATAGATTACCATTATTATCTCTCGTTTCTCATTTGAAAGATTACCCAACACCAAAAAACTTGAATTACTGGTGGACATTCGGCGGTATTTTAACTTTTTGTTTGTTAACCCAAATAATTACAGGAATTGTGTTAGCGATGCATTACGTGGCTCACGCTGATTTAGCTTTTGGAAGCGTTGAGCATATAATGAGAGACGTAAATTATGGTTGGTTAATTAGATATATTCATAGTAACGGTGCATCAATGTTTTTTTTAGCAGTTTACATTCATATTTTCAGATCATTGTTCTACGGGTCATATAAATCACCAAGGGAAATCATTTGGATCTTGGGCATACTTATTTATCTTCTTATGATGGCGGCAGCTTTTATGGGTTATGTCTTGCCTTGGGGACAAATGAGTTTTTGGGGAGCAACTGTTATAACTAATTTGTTTAGCGCGATTCCTTTAGTCGGTGAAAGCATAACAACTTGGTTGTGGGGAGCGTACTCAGTTGATAATCCGACTCTTAATAGATTTTTTAGCTTACATTATCTTATACCTTTTTTAATTTTAGGATTAGTTGTGCTTCATATTTGGGCTTTACATGTACCTGGAAATAATAATCCTGTTGGAATAGACGTGAAAAAACCCTCTAAAGACACTGTCCCTTTCCATCCTTATATAACAGTTAAAGATATTTTCGCACTTTTAGTTTTCATGATAATTTTTGCCGGATTTGTGTTTTTTGCACCAAATGTGTTGGGACATTCGGACAATTACATTCCAGCTAATCCAATGATTACTCCTGCACATATAGTACCTGAATGGTATCTTTTACCGTTTTATGCGATTTTAAGATCAGTACCAGATAAACTTGGTGGGGTGATATTAATGTTTTCTGCAATTTTTATTTTATTTGTACTTCCGTGGTTAGACACATCAAAAGTAAGATCTGCAGTATTCAGACCAATTTATAGACAATTTTTTTGGATACTAGTTTTAGATATTTTAGTTCTGGGATACGTGGGAGCGATGCCTGCAGAGGGAATTTATTTGGTTTTAGCTAGAGTGGGCACAATATACTATTTTTTACACTTTTTAGTGATATTACCAGTTGTAGGATATTTAGAAAAAACCGACCCGTTACCTATAAATATTTCAGATTCTGTAATGACAGGTTCTTCTAATCTATCTATTGCAAAAACAAATGAAAAAAAAGTTTAAGCTTATAACTTATTTAATTTTCTTAAGTTTATTTTTCAGTTCAAAATCCATTTCAGCTGAGGCTATTGACCCAATCAAAATTGATTGGAGCTTTAAAGGATATACAGGAAAGTTTGATAGAGCCTCTCTCCAAAGAGGGTTTCAAGTGTATAAAGAGGTCTGCTCTTCTTGTCACTCTATGCAATATCTAAGCTACAGAAATTTAGGTGAACCCGGAGGTCCAGAATTCTCAGAAGTTGAGGTTAAAGCTATAGCTGCTAGCTTAGAGGTAACTGATGGCCCTGATAGTCAAGGAGAAATGTTTACAAGACCTGGGCGCCCTTCAGATAAATTTGTTAGTCCTTATCCAAATGTTCAAGCAGCAACTGCAGCTAATGGTGGCGCTTATCCACCTGATATGTCAGTTTTGGTTAAAGCGAGAAAAGGTGGTGCAAATTATATCTACTCTGTTTTAATGGGCTACGAAGACAAACCCGCAAATATAATTTTAGATGAAGGTGTTTATTACAATAAGTATATGGCAGGTCAAAAAATTAAAATGCCAAAAGTTTTATCTGACGGTTTGGTTGAATATTCAGATGGAACAGTTTCATCAGAAGATCAAATGGCAAAGGATGTTACAACATTTCTGAGCTGGGCTGCTGAACCCGAATTAGAGGCTAGACATAAACTAGGGGTAAAGGTTCTGATTTATTTAATATTACTGTCCATTCTTGTATACTTAAGTATGAAAAGATTATGGTCAAGGATTGACTCTGAAGTATAATACATCACCATCTTTCACAATATAGTCTTTCCCCTCAATCCGAAGCTTACCTTTTTCTTTACATTTTTCCGCGCTACCAAATTTAATAAAATCTTCACAAGAAACGGCTTCAGCTCTAATAAAATTTTTTTCAAAATCTGAGTGTATTACACCTGCGGCTTTAGGGGCAATCGTATTCTTTTTGACAGTCCAAGCTCGACTTTCTTTTGGCCCGGATGTAAAAAAAGTATCTAACTCAAGTAAATCATAACCAGCTCTAATCAATTTATTTAAACCAGTTTTTTCTAATCCTATTTCTTTCATAAAAATTTCTTTTTCAGATTTATCTAGACTAGACAACTGATCTTCTATATCTGCGCAAATGCTTATTATCTTATGGTCACTGAATTTTTCTCTTATTTTTGTTGTAAATTCGTTTCCAGAAATTAAACTTTCCTCGTCAACATTACAAACAATAATCTTCGGTTTTGTGCTCAATATTCCATTTCTATTTAAGAAAATATTATTTTCGCTATTAATTTCAATTGTTTTACCTTCACTGAGATGATTTAAAGCTTTTTCTAAAATATCTATTTCCTTTGAGGTCAAATCCTTTTTTTGTTTTTTTCAAGTTTCTTCTCTATTAATTCAATGTCAGCTAATGATATCTCAGTATGAATAGTTTCTAGATCAGCTACTGGGTTTATTTCATTATTAACATGTTGAATTTTTTCTGACTTAAAACATCTTACCAAATGAATAATTGCATCAACCTCTCTAATATGTGATAAAAACTTGTTTCCTAAGCCCTCACCTTTAGATGCGCCCTTTACTAGCCCTGCAATATCCACAAAAGTAATATTTGTAAAAACTTTTTTTTCGGATTTAGATAATCTTGAAATTTTTTCCAATCTTAGATCTGGAACATCCACTACACCAACGTTTGGATCTATAGTACAAAAAGGAAAGTTAGCAGCTTCAGCATTTTTTGATGCTGTTATTGCATTAAACAAAGTTGACTTACCAATATTTGGTAAACCTACTATACCACATTTAAATCCCATCCAAATTTTGATTTACCTTGCTAGAGAATAGGTCAATTTTTTTATCAATTAAAGTCGGAACAAGTTTTACTATACTATCTGTGATTTCTCTCATTTTTTCTTCCTCATCCTCTTTAAAATCTTCCAATACATGTTTATTAACTTTTCGTTTCTCTTTAGGGTGTCCAATCCCAACACGCACTCTAGAATATTCTTTTCCAATAAACTTATCGATAGACTCTATTCCATTATGTCCAGCACTCGAACCTCCGAATTTTGCTTTAATTTTACCGAAATCTATATCTAAATCATCGTGAAAAACAATTACGTCTTTTGCGTCAATTTTAAAATAATCAACTAGTTCTTTAACAGCAGTGCCAGAGTTATTCATAAATGTGAGAGGCTTTATGGCGTAAACTTTTTTTGACTCAATATTTCCAGTTGTAAGCAATCCTTTAAATTTTGGTTTTTGTTTTGTTAGCTTAAATTCAGCATTGATAGCATCTATAATCTTAAATCCAATGTTATGTCTATTATTTGAGCTGTTTGGTCCAGGATTTCCTAATCCTACTAATAAAAGCATATAAAATTATTTTTTATCTTGTGTTTTTTTTTCACCAGGTTGAGCTTTTTTATCTGTGGACCCATCCTTTGATTTATCGTCTTTCTTTGCCTCAGGCTCTTTTCCATCTTTAGCTTGAGTTGTTTTAGGATCTGCATCCTCTACGGCTGCAGAATCACCCTCAACAGAACCTTCGGCTGTTTCTTCTGCTGGTTTCTCAGGTTCTTTAATTATAGTTGGCGGCGCCACTGTTGCTATTACAAAATCTCTTCCTGTAATAGTTGGTTTTATTTCTTCACCTAAATTTACTGAAGAGATCTTTAGACTTGTTCCAATATCACTTCCTGTAAGATCAACTATAAGCTCGTTTGGTATCTTTTCAGCTGGACAACTTAATTCGATTTTTCTTCTTACGATATTTAATACACCACCTCTTTTCAATCCAGGTGAGTCATTTTGATTGATAAATTTAACCGGTATCTCCAATACAACTTTAGAGCCAGCTACAACTCTCATAAAATCAATATGAATTGGCTCATCTGAAATTACATTGTAACTAATATCTCTTGGTAAAACTCTTTCTTTTTTACCATCAATTTCCAATTCAAAAACTTTTGAAAGAAATGAATCGGATTGAATTATATCTTTTAAAGAAATTTTATTTATAGAAATTTTTTTATTTGGGTCTTTGCCCCCATAAATAATTGCTGGAACAAAACCTTCTTTTCTGAGCTTTTTATTAGCACTAGAAGTTGTTTCATTTCTTAGAATAGCTTTTATATTTGTCATAATTGTAGAAAAGGGTATTTAACTTAACTTTCTAAATAAAACAAGTCTTAATTGAATAAATCTGATACTGAAGTTGAATTAGATATACGCTTAATTGCCTCAGCCATTAAAGAAGCTATTGATATTAGCTCAATTTTATTAATATTTTTAATTTTTTTCGAGTTATCTATTGTATCTGTTATTATTAACTTTTTAATTTTAGATTTTTTAATTTTGCTAACAGCTTCACCACTCAAAACGCCGTGAGTAATAAAAACATAAACGTCATCGGCCCCGCTTTTTTTAAGAGCCTCCACAGCATTTACTATTGTTCCACCGCTATCAATTATATCATCAACAATGATACAAGTTTTCTTTTTAACATCACCTATTATATTCATTACTTCAGATTTTCCAGGGGCAGATCTTCTTTTATCAATTATTGCTAAGTCTGCATTTATTTTTGTAGCGAGCCCTCTTGTCCTCTGTACACCTCCAACATCGGGGGAGACACATATTAAATTTTTATTTTTTAGCTTTTTTTTAATATATCTTGCAAAAAGAGGTGTAGTAAATAAATTATCAACTGGAACATCAAAAAATCCTTGTATCTGTCCTGCATGTAAATCTACCGTCACAACTCTGCTGGCACCGGCTTGAGTAATAATATTTGAAGCAACTTTTGCAGAAATTGAAGTTCTAGGCACTACCTTCCTATCCTGTCTAGCATACCCAAAGTATGGAATCACCGCAGTAATATTTTTTGCAGAAGATCTTCTTAATGCATCTATTACTAATAATAATTCCATTAGATTGTCATTAGCTGGATTTGATGTAGATTGTATTACAAAAACACTGTTTCCTCTTATATTCTCATTTATTTCGATATAGATTTCACCGTCTGAGAATTTTTTTATATTCGTATTAACTAGCTTCAGTTTTAATAGCTTAGAGATGTCCTTGCTTAATTTAAGGTTGCTTGTACCAGATAGAATTTTCATGAAATAGATCTAGAATATACATTTTTTTTTAACTTTTTTAAACCATTAAATTAATTTAATTGTAGATATAGTCCTTCCATAATCTAATTCTTTTAATTTTTTGGACCGCCTATAACTATAAAAATTGTTTTTATCTCTAAAAGTATCAAATTTTAAATTATCAACTTTAACATTAAGTTTTCTAAATTTATCACTAACGAATTTTCTTAAATCAAATAATTTTTTATCTTTCTTAAAAGTAGAAAAGTAAGTCTTATTATTTTTCGACCTATTGACGAATTTCTTATAAAATTTAGAGTCTACTTCATAACTTTTCTTTCCAATGCAAGGTCCTATACACGCAATAATTCTATTATTTGATTTTGAAACATTGAATTTTCTCATCGTATTTTCTATTATACCTGAAAATGCACCTCTCCAACCTGCATGAATACATCCAATAATATTATTTTGTTTGTCATAAATTAATATTGGCAAACAGTCAGCGGTGACTACACCTAAAGTGATACCGCTTAATGAAGTTACCATCGCATCGGAATGAAATTTTTTTTTTTTAATATTTTTTTGATTAATTACTGACACCTTATTACTATGAGTTTGATGCATTAATTTAAGATTATTATAATTTACTCCATTTTTTTTGGATACATATCTTAGATTTTTTTTAACGTTTGATTTTAAATCCTTCGATCCCTCCCCACAATTTAGACTTTTGTATATTCCTTTTGAAAAACCATTATTCCGAGTGAAGAAATAATGTCTTAAATTTTTTTGTTTTTTTAATAGTTTGGATGTGATCATTAATCAAATCCTAGAAAATCTTTTTTGGTTGATTTAAAGGCAAATATTACCTTAAACAGTTCACCCATGATGTCTTTGTTTAGTAATCTATATAATCGTTCGTCCAAGTTTTTTTTTTGAGAAGTATTCATTTTTTTCTTTAAAATATTTGCTCTTTCTATAATACCCATTTTTTCTAGAAAAAATTTTTGAGTCACAATATTTTTTACATATAGTTTATTTTTTAAGAAATACTCTTTTAGTAATGCAAAATTAACTAAACAAGTAATATCAGCTTTAAAAATATTTTTAAGAATATTGTTTTTTTTATGTTTCATTAATGATTGAAGCGTATTTATACTTTGTGGCTTGATATAACCGTAGTCAATTAACAATATACCTCCTGAAAGAGTAGAAACCTTTTTTACAATCTTTTTTAGTTCTATAAGACCCAATTTCGGGTACTCTATTAAATTTAATCCCAAAAGAGACTTAAAGGATTTTATCTGCCTCTCGTCCTCTTGTTTAGCTATTTTAAAACGTTCATAAATTTTTTTGTTACTAATGGTATAATGCTTTTCTAAAAACACATTATCATTCTTTAAAAATTGCTTGATAGGTATTGCGTCAAAAAATTCATTACCAAAAAAAATGACTGGTCCCTTTTTGATATTTTTAAAGTTGTCAATCCAACGGACCTTTTTATCTTTGATTTTTTTTTTTTGTACTCTTATTAAATAATCACTTTTTTCATACATAAAAATATTTACTGATGAATTAAATGTTGGAAATTTTTTAAATGTCCTCAGTAAGATCTTTGTCAAACTACCATCCCCGGGACCAAGTTCTACTAAATTCAGAGTTCTTGGTTTACCTAGTTTTTCCCATGATGAAATAATCCAAATCCCAATAATTTCTGAAAAAATATCTGAGATGTTTGGAGCAGTTACAAAATCACCTTTATAGCCAAAAGGATTATTTGTAGCGTAGTAACCTTTTTCTTTATCGTATAAAACTTTTTCGTAAAATTTATCGATCGGATAGAGTGTTTTTTTAAAACGGTTAAGATTGGATTTCATTTTTTCTATAAAAAATAACTACTCCAAGGATTATCATCAGCATGCTCAAAATACTTCCCATGCTAATAGAGTTGAAAATATAACCTAAATGTCTATCCGGTTCCCTAAAAATTTCTGAAAAAATTCTAAAAAATCCGTATAAAATTAAAAATGTCGAAGAGCAATTACTAGTCATGTATTTTTTTGAATTTACCATAAGATTTAGAATATAAAACAAAATCAATCCTTCTAATAATGCTTCATACAATTGAGAGGGATGTCTTTTCAATTCATCGACTTGAGGAAAAATTACTCCCCATGATACATTGGTAACTTTTCCATATAATTCCGCGTTAATAAAATTTGCTACTCTACCAAAAAATATACCAATTGGAGCAACGCAAGATATAACGTCTAAAAGAACAAATAAGTTTAAATTGTTTTTTTTGCAGAAATAGTAAGTTGCCGTTATGACTCCTAATAAACCTCCATGGAAAGACATACCACCTTGCCAAACTTTAATAATATCAAAAGGATTAGTTAGATAAAAATATGGATTATAAAAGATTACGTATCCTAATCTTCCTCCTACAATAATTGAAATTATTAAATATGTAATTAGATCGTCAAAATTTTCAGCGCTTACATCAATATTTTGTTTTTTTTTTAATTTAAAAATTATTTTTTTCCCGTACCACCATCCTAAAATAATTCCCAAAACATAGGCTATAGAGTACCATCTTATAGATATAATCCCCAAATCTAATAGTATAGGATCTAAATTATGAACAAACATGTGCTGATAACATATTTGATTAAATTAAACTTATCAAATAAGATTAATTATGGGTAAATCAGACGAATTGGTAAAATTTTTGTCAAAATTATTGGAAAAGGGGATTATAAGCAGTCAAGACGTCAGAAATGAAATAATCACCAACTTTAAATTTAAAAAAGATAAAATCATTAACGATTTGAAGATAGTTTCAAGAGATGAATTCCAAGTCTTAAAAAAAATTGTTCAAAAACAAGGTGATGAAATCCAAAAATTAAAAAAAAAGAGAAAAATTAAAAAGGTAAAGAAATCCTAACTTTGAGACCTCCAAATTTACTTTTACTCAATTGAATGTTCCCTCCGTGAGAATTAACAATATCCTCCACTATTGAAAGGCCAAGTCCCACGCTTGATTTATTGAGACTTCTACTTTTATCTAATCTAAAAAATGGTTTGAAAACATTTTTGTATTGATCTGGAGGAATTCCAGGTCCATCATCCTCAAATGTTATAATCATTAAATTAGTAAAGGAATTTGTATTTACTATAACTTTTTCCCCATAATTTAGGCCATTCAGAATTACATTTTCAAAACATCTCTTTAGAGAATTTGGTCTTCCATGCAAATACAAATCTTGATTTTTGTTAATAATTAATTTTTCGTTATTAATATTTAATCGAATTTTGTCTAATAAATTGGAAACATTTACCTTAACAGTTTCTTCTGTTGATTGTGTTTTTGAAAATTCCAAATAATCATTAAGCATTTTTTCCATTTCGTCCACATCATTGGACATGCTTTTAGAAACTTCTTTTTGATTAAGCATAGCTATTTGTAATTTTAATCTTGTTAATGGAGTCCTAAGATCATGACTAATTCCAGACAGCATCTCGGATCTTTGATTGAGATGTCTATTGATTCTTTTTGCCATCCTATCAAACTCATAAGAGGCTTTTCTTATTTCTAAGGCTCCTGATGTTTTAAATTCATTAACATAGTCTCCTTTTCCAAATTTTTCAGCCGCTTTTGCCAGTTTTACAATTGGTTTTGTTTGATTTTTCAAAAAAAGAATCGCGATTAAAATTAAAATAATCGAGGGAACAGTAAGCCAAAGAATAAACAATCTTACTGAAGAAGTTGCTATTTTTTCCCTGGGAAAAAAAAACTGCAAAACTTTATCATCTGACCTAATTTTGACTTCAACAACGTCTAAATAGTCTGATGTATTAAACCAATAATTTTCACTCCCGAAAGTAGATTTAAGTTCCCGCCTTAAAGATCTATCCATCGGACTAAATTTTCTCTCAAAAGAGTTATCAAAACGTTTTTCATTTATTATATTTATTACAAAGTCACTATTGTTTTTATATATATTGGAAATATATTCTATCTGGCTTTTATCAGTATCTTTGTAAACATCAACTAATGTTTTAATTTCGCTTACTAAAGATCTTGTCATACCTTTATTTGCCTTGATCCAAATACTATCAAAAAAAACTACCGATACAATGAGTTGTAATATAATTATTGGGGCGGCAACAATAATTAAAGACCTATAAAATAAACTTTTAGGTAAAATAATTTTTACAAATTTAGTCAATCCAGATAACATAACCAGTACCTCTTATTGTTTGTAAATATTTTGGTTTTTTTGGATCGCTCTCAATTTTTTGTCTTAATCTTGTAATCATAACATCAATTGATCTCTCATTATTAATACCAGAAATCTTAATCATCTCATCTCTTGAAAAGGTTTTACCTGGATTACCTAACATTTCTAACAGAACTTTTTTTTCTTTTGAATTAATTTTAAAAATATTTTTATCAAAATTAATTTTTAGTCTATTCAAATCAATTAGAGTCTTTCCTAGTTTGTAAATCTTATTTATATCAGCTTTTCGACTTTTCTTAATGATATTTTTTATTCTTAATAAAAGTTCTTTAGGTTCAAAAGGTTTTCCCAAGTAATCGTCTGCCCCGAATTCTAATCCTTTAATTCTATTTTCCACTTCTCCCTTAGCAGTAAGTAAGATGATTGGTATCTCAATTCTTTTTCTTATTTCTTTGGTAAGATCAAAGCCACTTTTTCCTGGCATCATCACATCCAGTACTATTAAATCAAATTTGAACATTTCAATTTTTTTGGCTGCTTCTTCAGCATTTCTAGCAGAAGATGTTATAAAATTATTATCTTCAAGATAATCTTTTAATAGATCTCTTATTCGATCGTCGTCGTCTACTACTAATATATGTTTAGAATTATTTTCCATTTATAATTTTTTTTAGTACATCTTTAAATTTTATGACTGATTCTGGCTCAGAATTTCTTAACGCATTAAATATTCGTTTTTTTTGTGAGTTATAAACCGAATTAAAAAAAATTTTTCCACCTTTGTCTAAATATAAGTTTTTTTTTCTAGTATCTTTTCTATTCTTTATCTGTTTTATCATCTTAGACTTTATTAGATCTCTTAATACTCGATTGAGGCTTTGTTTTGTCACTTTTAGTTTGAATATTAGTTCACTAAGACTAATTCCCGGATTGCTCTCTATGAGATTTAGAGCTCTTAAGTGGGCAGGGCCAAATAATTTTTTTGTTAAGATTTCCTTTGGATCAGAAAAGGTTTCTCTATAAGCATAGTACAATAGCTGAATGAAATCTTTAATTTGCTCGTCTTTTAAATATAGAAGATCTTTCATATTAGTCAGTTATATTGACTTATATTATTAACAAATATACTTTTTTGTAAGCAAAAAAATAGATATATTAATTTTTTTTATGGAAAATATACCCTACGACAAAAGAAAAGGTAAAATTTGGTTTAATGGAGAAACTCTCGCTTGGGAAAACGCGAAAATTCACGTACTAAACCACGGATTACATTATGCAAGTTGCGTATTCGAGGGTGAAAGAGTTTATGACGGTGAAATTTTTAAACTAGCTGAACACACAGAGCGATTATTTTACTCAGCTAAACGAATGGGCATTAAAGTTCCTTATTCTCAAACAGAAATTAATGATGCTTGTAACAGCATTATAAATATCCAGAAAGTTAGGAATGGTTATGTTCGTCCTGTTATATGGAGAGGTAGTGAGATGATGGCTATTTCTGCTCAAAAAAATAAAATCAATGTTGCTGTGGCTGCGTGGGAGTGGGGATCTTATTTTGATCCGAAATTAAAACTTAAAGGTATAAAATTAAATATATCTTCATGGCGAAGACCTAATCCCAACTCTGTTCCTTGGGATACTAAAGCGGCAGGATTATATATGATTTGTACACTATCAAAGCATGAAGCGGAAAGTAAAGGTTTTACAGACTCGCTAATGTTAGATCACGAGGGCAATGTTGCTGAAGCAACTGGAGCGAATATTTTTTTTAAAACAAATAATAACGAGATACACACCCCGATCCCTGATTCATTTTTGGACGGAATAACTAGAAGAGAAGTGATTAAGATAGCAAAAAATAAAGGCATAAAAGTAATAGAAAAAAAAATCAAGCCTGAAAATATGAAAAATTACATTGGATGTTTTTTGACAGGAACAGCTGCAGAAATAACTCCGGTTTCTCAGATTGATAATTTTGATTTTAAGATATGTAGTTTAATTAAAGACTTGACTGACAGTTATCAAGCTTTGGTAAGAAAAAAAAACGCGGCTTAGATTTTTTTACCAACAATAAGAACTGACCAAGCAAAGTTTCTAAAAAATTTAAACTTAAATAGAATTTGATCTAAATTTTTCAATATAAAAAAAAATTTAGATGTAGATGTGTTCTTGTAAAAAGGATAAAAAATGAGAGTTAAAAATCCATAATATCTTATTTTAAGCTCAGCAAAATGATTCTTAATAAAAACAAAATCTTTCTTTGTAAATGGGTGTTCATCCTTAGATCTAGATTTAGGAGTCATTTTTCTATACAAATTAATCAGTGGATTAGTGCCTAAAGGTTCCACAAAAATAATTTTTCCGTTTTTTTTTAATACTCTTGCAATTTCTTTTATTGCTAGGTTAAGTTTAAGATGATGTAAAACTCCAGTTCCATAAACAATTTCGAAACTGTCACTTCCTAAAGATAAATCTTCACAATTATCTAGTATAAACTCCACCATTTGAGTATCATTTGATTTTATTCTCTGTCTGGCTTTTTCAAGAGAGACTTCAGAAATATCAACTCCAGTGATTTTTTTGGGTAAAAATTTTAAATATTTTTCTGTGCTTAAACCAATACCACAACCAAAATCTAAAATATTTTTATCTTTACAATTATTTTTTATTTCATAATCAAAATCATTAAACATATTGGCAAGAGCTTTATAAAATCTATTTTCAAATCTTTCACCTTTTCCTTTATGAAGATTGTCGTGAAATTTTTTCTCTCTTATATTTTCTTGGCTTAATTGCATGTTATTTTTTCCTGTCCTTATTTAATGCGTGGTCTATACCTTTTATCAAATAGTCATAACCAGTATACAAAGTTAAAAAAGCTGAAAACCACAGTAAAATAATACCTACGGTCTGCGCATTATAATCCTCAAAATTGATAATTTTATTCCCACTTTCTCCTGTTAATAAAATGGCAATAGATAACATTTGTATAAAAGTTTTAAGCTTAGCAAGACTAGAAACAGGCATGTTAATGCTTACTTTTGCCAAAAATTCTCTTAACCCTGAAATAAGAATTTCTCTAGTAAGAATAATTATAGCCGCTATTACCTCATAATTTTTTATTGTACCATTCATCACTAATAATATTAATGCTGCAGAGACTAAAATTTTATCTGCTATCGGATCTAGTAATTCACCTAACTTTGACTCTTCTTTGTACAACCGAGCCAGAAGACCATCTAAAAAATCTGTAAAACTCGCAATTACAAAAAGGAAAAATGGTATTAGATCTCCAAAGAAACCTGGTAAGTAAAATGATAACACAAAAATAGGAACAATAATAATTCTGCCTATAGTCAATATATTTGGAATTTTGATATTCATAATTATTCGTGGAAATAGTTATATATTTTATTTGCCATACTGTCCTCTATGCCTTCTACTGACTTAAGATCATCTAAACTTGCAGATTCTACTGATCTTGCTGAACCAAAGTGGTTCAATAAAGCTCTTTTCCTCTGTTTACCAATTCCTTGAATTTGGTCAAGTAAGGATTTGCTTAAATTCTTTTTTCTTTTCGCTCTATGAGTGCTTATTGCAAATCTATGAGCTTCGTCTCTTATTCTTTGAATAAAAAATAACAAAGGGTCGTTTCGATTTAAAATAAATTCCTTGTTCTGATGGTAAATTTTTTCTTCACCAGCATTTCTTCTTTTACCTTTCGCTACCGCTATTATTGGTAAGTCATGCAATCCAAGTTCATTTAAAACTTCTCGACTTACTGAGTATTGCCCTTTTCCTCCATCAATTATTATAAGATCTGGTAAAGATAAAGAGCCACTTTTCTCCTTTATTGCTTTAGAAAATCTTCTGAAAAGAACTTCTTTCATCATGCCATAATCATCTCTTTTTATTTTTTCGTTTTTAATATTAAATTTACGATATCTTTTTTTAACAAATCCTTCGTTACTGAAACAAATCAACGAACCTACAGAATCTGTTCCTTGTATATGGCTGTTATCGTACACCTCAATTAAATCGATGTTATTGTTGATATTAAATTTTAAAGCTAATTGCTCAATTAAATTATTATTTTTATCTGATTGTATTAATTTCTGTTTTAAAGACTGTCTTGCATTTTGTTCAGCAAGTTTTGAAATACTTAATTCATTTTTAGTTTTTGCAACCTTTATAAAAATTTCTTTATTGTCTTTTTGTGAAAACGTTTTCTCTAATAATATTTTGTCATTTACGTTAATATTAGTGATAATAAGTTTGGGAATAGTTTTATTTTCATAAAACTGAGACAAAAAAGATGTTAGGATATCCTTCATTTCCTCGTCAGGATCATGTTTAGGATAAAATGCTTGATTGCCCCAATTTTGTTTTGATCTAAAAAAAAATACTTGAACACACGTTTTGCCTGTTTCTTTGTATATGCTTATCACATCAGCCTCTGTTAAATTAGTTTGATTGATTTTTTGAGATGTTTGTATTTGTGTTAGAGCTTTAATTCTGTCTCTTGCAATAGCAGCTTTTTCATAATCAAGTTCTTTACTAGCTATTTCCATCTCTTCAGATAGATTTTTTTGAATTTTTCTGGATTTACCAGAAATAAAATCGATTGCTTCATCGACAGAAAATTTATAGTTACTCTCATTGATATGACCAACACATGGGCCTGAGCATCTCTTAATTTGATACAAAATACACGGTCTTTCTCTATTTTTAAAAACTGTATCATCACATACTCTTAAAAGAAAAATTTTTTGAAGTATTTTTATAGTCCAGTTTGCTGAACCGATTGATGCAAAAGGACCGAAATAATATCCAGTTTTTGATTTTTTTCCCCTTAATTTTGTGAGCTGAGGCCACTTATCCTTATTGCCAATATATATATATGGAAACGATTTATCATCTCTTAATAAAATATTATATCGAGGTTTGTGTTTTTTAATTAAATTTGCCTCTAAAAGCAAAGCTTCACTCTCATTACTTGTAGTAGTGGTTTCAAGACCGTGTGTAAGTGAAAGCATTCTTTCTGTTCTAATAGGAAGATTTGAATCAGTAACGTAACTTTTCAATCTATTTGGTATATTCTTGGCTTTGCCGATGTAAAGTATTTCTCCAGTAGAACTAATCATTTTATAAATACCAGGATTTTTTGAGATAAGAGGTATCTTTTCCTTAATTACTTTTTTTCCTAATTCTAAACTATTACTCATATTTCGATTTGGAAACTTCTATTCCAACAGATTTTGTTATTTTAAGGATATCTAATTTTTCTAATCTTAAATTAATCTTTTTTACTAAGTTATTTTTGAATATAAAATCAAAAATATTTTCTGCTAGATCCTCAAGTAATTCAAAATGTTTTTTACTTGTAAGAAGACCTACATTTTTTACAACATCTTCATAATTTAGAATAGAAGATAAATCCTCATTATTCGGATGAACATGTGGATTTGTGATTATTTCAATATTAAATTTTACTCTTTGTTTCTTTTTTTTCTCAAAATTATGTATACCCACCGATATATTTAATATTAAATCTTTTATAATCACCTTTCTTTTATACCGAAACTTTTCTTTATTTTTAAATTTTACAATTTTCATTCTTTAACATTTATTATATCAGGAGTTAACCAAGCTAGTCTTTGGCCGCTATCAATATTGATATTTTGTCCTGTGATGTTATCATTATTAATCAAAAATTTTACACCTAGGCAAATATTTTCTATTTTTACTTTTTTTTTGAGTAAAACTGATTTCCACTGTTTTTTAAAGTGTTTTTCGGACTGCCTTTTATTTTTTAATGTTGGCCCAGGAGAGATTGCGTTAACCCTAATATTTGGTGCTAATTTCATTGCTGAAACAACAGTAAGAGTAGATAACGAAACTTTGCTTAAAGTGTATGAAAAAAAATATGGAGTAAGTTTTTCTACTCTTTGATCTATAATATTAATAATGCAACCTTCAGAATCTTTAACTATTTTTTTAAAATTCTGAATAAGCAATGAAGGAGCTTTTAAATTGATATTAACGTGTTTATCAAAACTTTTTACGCTAAAATTTATCAGGTCATCATTCTCAAACAAAGACGCATTATTAATCAAACAGTCGATGCCCTTCATCTTTTTACTAGCTTCCTTTATTATTTTTTTTGTTTGAGTTTCATTGTTGAGGTCAGCTTTAATCAAGAATACATCGCTTCCTAATTCTTCTAGTTCTCTCTTGAGATCTTTAGCTTTAGAGGATGACTTGTTATAGTGAATTGCAATTGCAACGTTGAAACCAGCTAAACTTTTAGCTATTGCCGCGCCAATCCTTGTTGCGCCGCCAGTAATAATTATTTTTTTGGCTTCCATTTTTTAATTGCTTTTCGCGGTTTTGTTCCTGGCATTCCCATGGTAGACCTTCCTTTTGGATATACCTTATCACTCAATTTATTCTGAGTTATTTTTGGGTTAAGATTTATCTCTAATTCACTTACCTCTAGTTTTCTAATTTCATCACGTATTTTTGCCGCTTCCTCAAACTCTAAATTTGAGGCTGACTCTTTCATTTTTCTATTAAGTGCCTTTAAATGTTTTTTTAAATTTCCACCAACATTAGATCCCTCACTTATTTTCACGTAATCTTTTTCGTAAACGGACTCCAAAATATCGCTTATCTCCTTTTTTACAGACTCAGCTGTAATTTTATTTTTTCTATTATACTTTAATTGTTTATCTCTTCGTCTATCGGTCTCTTTAATAGCGTTATCAATACTTTTTGTAACTTTATCAGCATATAAAATTACTTTACCATCCACGTTTCTTGCAGCTCTACCTATAGTTTGGATTAACGATGTCTCCGACCTTAAAAATCCCTCTTTGTCAGCATCAAGAATAGCAACTAAAGCACATTCAGGTATATCTAAACCTTCTCTAAGCAAATTAATTCCAACTAAAATATCAAATACCCCCATTCTTAAATCTCTTATAATCTCAATTCTTTCTAAAGTATCGATATCGGAGTGCATATATCTTACCTTTAAACCATTTTCATGAAGATACTCAGTTAAATCCTCAGCCATTTTTTTTGTTAAAGTTGTAGCTAAAATTCTAAATCCTTTTTTGACAATTTTTTTTGCCTCATGCATTAAATCATCAACCTGAGTTTTTGCAGGTCTTATTTCTACTGGTGGATCAATCAAACCGGTTGGACGAATAATTTGGTCGATATATTCATTCTTTGTTTGTTTCAATTCCCAAGGCCCTGGCGTTGCTGAAACGAATATTGTTTGTGTTCTCATTAAATCCCATTCTTCGAACTTCAGTGGCCTGTTATCCATACAAGAGGGTAGTCTAAAACCATATTCAGCCAAAGTACTTTTTCTGGTTCTATCACCTTTATACATTCCATTAAGTTGAGGAACCGTAACATGACTTTCATCTACAAAAATTATTGTGTTATCTGGAAAATATTCAAACAAAGTTGGAGGAGGTTCACCAGGTTTCCTTCCAGATAAAAAACGAGAATAATTTTCTATTCCCGCACAAGTTCCTGTGGCTTCTATCATTTCCAAATCAAATTTTGTTCTCTCCCTTAATCTTTGTGCTTCTAATAGTTTATTGTCTTCTTGATGTTTTTTAAGAGTGATTTCTAATTCTTTTTTTATTTCTTGAATAGCCTGATCAATCGTAGGTTTAGGGGTAATGTAATGACTATTTGCATAAACTTTTATTGTTGAAAAGTCATTTGTTTTATCTCCAGTTAATGGATCAAACTCTTCAATTTTTTCTAACTTACTAAAGTTTAAACTTAATCTCCAGGCTTTATCTTCTAAGTGTGATGGGAATATTTCTAAATTTTCTCCTCTTACTCTAAATGTTCCCCTAAAAAAATTTTGATCATTTCTTTTGTATTGTAAATTTATAAATGCCCTTATTAATTGATCTCGATCATATTCATAGTTTTTTTTTAAAGTTATTGTCATTTTTGAATATGCTTCTACTGAACCAAGACCATAAATACATGAAACACTCGCAACAATTATTACGTCATCTCTTTCTAAAAGTGATCTAGTTGCAGAATGTCTCATTCTATCTATTTGCTCATTGATCGAGGCCTCTTTTTCAATATAGGTATCAGATCTAGGCACATACGCCTCTGGAGTGTAATAGTCATAATATGATACAAAATATTCAACAGCATTGTTTGGAAAAAAACTTTTAAATTCACCGTAAAGCTGAGCAGCCAAAGTCTTATTAGGAGCCAGGACTAGGGCAGGTCTATTGGACGCTTCAATAACTTTAGCCATTGTAAAGGTTTTTCCTGACCCAGTAACACCAAGCAAAACCTGCTCGTTTTTTTGTTCTTTTAGATTTGTTATAAGTTTTTTTATAGCTTGCGGCTGGTCTCCAGCAGGTTGAAAACTACTCTTAATTTTAAATTTTATACCACCCTCTAATTTTTTATTTAAAGAGTTGTTAGTAGTTTCTATATCTAGTATTTTTTCTTGATATGTATTTTGCATTTTGTGATATTAATAATTTAATATAACATTATAAAATTCAATGAGCATAATTTCCAACAATTTAAAACGTATAAAACCGTCACCCACGATCGCAGTTACTCAAAAAGCTAAGGAATTAAAGGCATCTGGTAAAGATATTATTGGTTTAGGGGCGGGGGAGCCAGATTTTGACACTCCAGAGAATATAAAACAGGCTGCTATAAAAGCTATTAAAAATGGAGACACAAAATATACTGCAGTCGACGGAACCCCAGCTTTAAAAAACGCTATAATTAAAAAGTTTAAAAGAGAGAATAATTTAGAATACCAAATCGATCAAATAACAGTCGGTACAGGCGGTAAGCAAGTAATATACAATGCTATGATGGCTACTTTAAATGAGGGAGATGAAGTTATCATTCCAGCTCCATATTGGGTTTCTTATCCTGATATAGTTTTATTAGCAGGAGGAACTCCAGTAATCATAGAGTGCGGAGAAAAACAAGATTTTAAAATTAATCCCTTACAGTTAGAAAAAGTTATAACAAAAAAAACAAAATGGATAATATTAAATTCACCGTCAAATCCAACTGGTGCGTGTTATACGGAAAAAGATATAAAGGCTATTGGTGAAATTTTGGAAAATTATCCTAACATCTTAATTTTAAGTGATGATATTTACGAACATGTTATTTATGGAAATTTTAAATTTTTTACAATCGCCCAAATTGATAAATTAAAAGATAGAGTTTTAACAATGAATGGAGTTAGTAAAGCTTATTCAATGACAGGGTGGAGAATTGGTTATGCAGCTGGTCCTAAAGAAATTGTTAAAGCAATAGCTAAAATACAATCACAGTCCACAACAAATCCATCATCTATCAGTCAAGCAGCGGCTGTTGAAGCTTTAAATGGTGTGCAAAACTTTATAAAAACTAGGGCCTCATCTTTTGAAGAAAGACGGGACTTTGTAGTTAAAGAATTAAATATGATAGCGGGGATAGAGTGTTTAAATCCAGATGGTGCTTTTTATGTTTTTCCAAGCTGTAAAGGTTTATTTGGAAAAACAGATCCCAAAGGAAAGAAAATAAACACGGATAAAGATTTTGTTGAATCTTTACTAGAAAATAATGGGATCGCAGTAGTTCAAGGTTCAGCGTTTGGTTTAGAAGGTTTTTTTAGAATTTCTTACGCCACATCAATGGATAATTTAAAAAAAGCTTTATCGAAAATTTCATATTTTTGTAAAAGTTTAAAATAAATTTTTGCTCAAGAAGCTTACATTTGATTTAAAATCTTCTTAGATACTGAAGTTTTTTTTATCCATCTTTTTGGAATTGATTTTAATCCATTTAAAGCTGCAAAATAAGCTCCAATAAAATTTGCTCTAGAACAACTACATCCGCCTGCTTTAACTGTTTTTAAAATCGCACTCTTATAATTAGCTGAGTTTAGTATAGAATGAATAGAACTTTCAAAAGTTCCAGGATAACTACAAGCCATCCCAAGTTTTTTTACTACTAAAGGATGGGGCTCTCTACTTAGCTTCTTTACTTTATTAATGCCCTTAATAATTTTGTTAAAGTACAAATTATTTTTATATTTGAGATTAAAATCTCTAATAGGGTTTTTGGAACCCTTTAGCGCTAAGTCTATTATATATAATTTTGCTAAAGCGTATTTGATGCTTATCTTAGAAATTGTGACTATAGAAATAATTTTTTTTAAATTTGCAAAATTATATCCATATAAGAAATAAGGCAATGCAGCGCAAAAACCATCTGACTCGTTTACTTTCTTTCCGCCTGTTAATTTTTTATCTCTTTTAATATTTTGAATTGTTTCAATAATATTTTGATGTATCCAAGGACCCTTTATTATTCCACGCCAGTCTTTTACTTTTCTATATTTAGCTCGAAGATTATAATTTTTCCAATAATTACTTCCTGGCCCAAAATTTTTAAGTATATTTTTTTTAAAACGTTTTTCGATATTTTCGTGCCCCTCAATTAATGTTTTAAACATTACTTGACCAATATCATTATAACCAGAAACTTTTCCTGTTTTGATGTCATAAAATGGACTTTTGTTTTTTTTTAAAAACGTAAAATCTTTTCTTCCTTTAATGTAAGTAAGTAACTTTTTTTGGTTATATACCCAGTGCAAAGGTCTCGCACCAGCATCGGCCACCGTTGAACCTAAAAACACATGAAGATTGTTTCTCATTGTTATTTGTCAGACAAATGTTTTTCAGCTTCAAGCGCGGCCATGCAGCCCATACCAGCAGCAGTGACTGCTTGCCTAAAAATTTTGTCCTTAACATCTCCAGCAGCAAATACGCCTGGAATATTTGTAATCGTAGAGTCGGGTTTTGTTATTAAATAACCTTCTTTATCCATTTTCAGCTGGTCTTTAAATAAAGTTGTAGCAGGATCGTGACCAATTGCTACAAATAGACCATCAATTTTAATTTCTGAAATCTTATTTGTCTTCACATTTTTAATTTTGATTCCATTAACACTCTTTGGTTTGTCAGTTCCTATTATTTTCTCAACAATACTATCCCAAATAATTTGAATTTTTTTATTAGCTTTAAGTTTCTCTTGTAACAATTTTTCTGCTCTTAGTTCATTTCTTCTGTGTATAAGAAAAACTTTAGAAGCAAATTTAGTTAAAAACATCGCTTCCTCAACTGCAGCATTTCCACCACCAACTACTGCAACTTCTTTTTCTTTAAAGAAAAATCCATCACATGTCGCACAAGCAGATACTCCAAAACCGCGAAATTTTTTTTCGGACTCTAAATTTAACCATCTTGCTTGAGCGCCAGTAGAAATAATAATACTGTCAGCTGTATAAGTTTGACCGCTATCGCCATGAGCAGAGAAAGGTTTTTTCGAAAGGTCGACTTTTTTTATATGATCCTGGATCATTTCAGTTCCAACTGCTTGAGCTTGGCCTTTCATTTCCTCCATTAACCAGGGACCTTGAATAACTTTTGAAAATCCAGGAAAATTTTCTACATCTGTTGTAGTTGTAAGTTGACCCCCTGGTTCTGATCCAAACACTAGAATAGGCTTTAATAATGCTCTTGCAGCATAAATTGCCGCGGTGTAACCCGCCGGACCCGATCCAAGAATTAACACTTTTGTATGTTTAGATGATTTATTATTCATTCTAATGAAGGTATATAGTAACAAATGTCAAAATTAAAAGCACTCCT
>MDTB01120924.1_pt1 | contig 72516 bp, 70 predicted proteins | sample 811161 | NCBI WGS metagenome assembly MDTB01 (sample SAMN05326650, study PRJNA326480) | marine metagenome | isolation source: seawater | place: Mediterranean Sea | collected 2009 | reverse complement strand
TGACAGATGAGGTTATTAGAAAATACGTTGCTACAGGGGAATCTTTCGGTAGAGCAGGAGCTTATGCTATTCAGGGAAAAGCGAGCATCTTCACCGTTAAAATATCGGGTAGTTACAGTGGCGTTGTTGGTTTACCCGTTTATGAAACATACCAACTGCTACTGTCTCTTGGAGTAAAAACTAATTAACTCTAAAGAGTTTAAACCCCACCATAATTTGATTATAGAAAATGGAAACTTATAAACGAATCCGGAGTCGCTATCGTATGGAAAATAAAAGTAATGAGATATCTTGTCGGACCCACAAATTTTTAATAGCCATCGGTCTGATGGCCTTTACTCTGTCCAACCTTGCGTTATGTCAAGATAAAATTAGTCAGTACACATTTGCTTGGCCTTTTGAAGATCAAACAAAAATGGTTCCGAGGGGAGGAACTACTACCGGCCCTTCTGTGACCCTGGCGCCAAGAAATATCCCAACGCATACGTCAAAAAATCTAGCAAAATTCGAGAGGGATAGGATTGCCATACTCTCTATGCAGGGCGGATATAGAGCCACTTTCGATTTTATAGAAACCGTAGGGCTCACCAAAAATTATGAAGCGAAAGCACCATATCAAAGTTGGGGAACAGAGTTCATTTATTTGGTTGAAGATCGAGGAGACTTTATCAGCCTCCAGCATATTCTAGTTATGCGAATAATTATGGAAGATGGATCTGTATCCGAACCTTTCGTCATGAAACACTGGAGACAAGATTGGCAGTATGAAGACACCGATTTACATCAATACAAGGGGCATAACGTCTGGTCTCGTAAAGTAGTTGACAAAGAATTATCGAGAGGAAAATGGTCACAAGCAGTTTTTCAAGTAGATGACTCACCGCGATATGAGGCATTAGGTGAATGGTCTCACCCAGGGAAAATCTCCATATGGACTAGCCACCAAACGCGGCGTCCACTTCCTAGAAGAGAGTTCAGCGTTCGCTCTGACTACCATTTGCTTGAGGGAGTCAATCGCTTAACAATAAATTTCAATGGATGGGTTCAAGAAGAGGATAACTTAAAAAAGGTATTGGGCCGTGATGAAAAAGTGGAAAACGAGATGCCTTACCTTGCCCGAGAAGCTGGCATAGCTCGCTACGAGCTAATAAAAAATTATGATTTTTCAGCTGGCGATGAATACTGGAAAAAAACCTCTCAATTTTGGTCTCTCGTGCGATCGTATTGGAGGCAAATTTTAGGCAGCACTGAAAAATTTAAAATTTTAGCCAGTTACGAAGATCGCAAACTTTATCAAAATATGTTCCAGCTAGCAGATGAAGCAGCCAACGGCCTCCATTCAACTGAAAAGCTTAAAAGATTGATCGAAACCGAGCTTACTCGTTTCGTGCAAGCAATAGATACCAAGTAGATAGCGTCACAAACGAGCTGATAGGTAAAACTCCAAACCGCCTAAAGGCCATATTAAAACAAGCTGACAAACAAATATCAAAACCAGAGGTGACAAGTCTATGCCTCCAACCAACGGAATTTTTCCCTGTAAACGGCTGAGAAACGGAGCTGTCATAGCTTGCAAAAATGTCATCATCGGGCTGTATGGATTTATCCAAGACAGTATTGCTTGAATAAAGACAGCTATTAAGATTATATAAACTAAAGTCTTGCAAACTACTATTGCCGCTAAAAAAACTAAAAATGCTGAGATTCCAAAACCATATCCCAAAATAGTCCTCGTTCCGATAATAAGAAGGGTTTCCAAAGCCCACGCTGTTATGATACTCGCAATTTCATAACCGAATATTCCTGGAACTATTTTTTTTATGGAATTAACGGGTAAGTTTGTTACTGAGAAAACAAATGAGGTTATGGGGTGCCCATAAGGAGCGGATACGAATTGAAAATAAAACCTCAAAATTAATAAGAGGCTGAAGATACCCAAAACCGTACTGAAAACGAAAAGTAGCGCTTCTGTCATATCTCACATTCTCGACTAATTATCATTTGCTTTCCCCATTTCCTTAGCCCTGTGCTCTGCTGCAACCAGCGCTTTTTTGAATATCTTCGCTACGTTCTCTTGACTGAAAACAGATAGAGCGCTTTCCGTAGTACCACCCTTTGATGTGACTTTTTCCCTAAGTAATGCCGGGGTATCGTCGCTTTCAAGAACCAGTTTCAATGCTCCTAAAAATGTATTAACTGTTAAATCATGCGAAACTTTTTTGTCTAGACCAAGTTCAACGCCAATACTCTCAAGTTTTTCAATGAAATAAAACACATAAGCTGGCCCGCTTCCAGAGAGCGCTGTAACAGTATCCAATAAACTCTCTTCTTCTACCCAATAACATTCGCCAACCGCTCCCATAATTTTATCCGTAATCAGCCGGTCGCTGCGAAAAACTTCGGAACCCGCGTAAACACCAGAAACTCCAGCGCCGATCAGTGCAGGCAAATTCGGCATCACTCTAGCTATCCTTGCGTGCGACCCAATCCACCTTCTCAAAGTTTCAACTCTAATACCAGCAGCTATGCTTATAATGAGTGGAGTTTTATTTTTGAAAAACACGTGATTTAGTGCTTGTTTTAAATCTTGTGGTTTTACCGCAAGAACTACGACATCCGCACCCTCGAGAATATCAACATTTTTGCTATTTTCTACTCTCATTTCGGTCAGTGATTTTCGAGCGTTTGCATCGATTTCTGCAACAGTTATGTCTTCATGTGCCACTCCGCTCGATATCAAGCCTTTTATTATGGCCTTCGCCATATTCCCACCACCCAAAAATCCAACCTGCATAAATAACCTTCTAATATTGAACTATCTTAAGTATAGGCTTAAGTAGTTTTGATCGCCATAAAAGATAAAAATGTTTTATCCTATATTCGTTCTCCAAATACTGCCGTGCCTACCCTTACGATGGTGGAGCCCTCTGAAATCGCAATTTCTAAATCTCTGCTCATACCCATTGAAAGTGTATCCAAAAAATAACCGTCAGTATTCAATTTGTTTTTTAATTCTAAAAGCTGTCGATATTCTTTTCTCAAACTATCTTCGGTAGTATTCGGAGAAGGCAGAGTCATGAATCCTCGTAGTTTTATTTTCGGCAAATCGCAAATATTGCTGACCAAGCTTGGCGCCTCAGATAAAGAAATCCCATGCTTCGTTTTTTCACCACTGGTATTGATCTGTATGCAAACGTTGAGGGGACCTTTTGCATTTTCTCTAGCACTAGACAACTTTTCTACAATTTTAATTCTATCAACGGTATGTACCCAATCAAAGTGGGATGCCACTAGTTTAGCCTTGTTGCTTTGGAGGGGTCCTATAAAATGCCACTTAGGCAAAATACTCGATCTGATTTTTGTTAAGTAATTGTTGACTGTTTCAATTTTTTTGACGCCTTCCTGAACATAATTTTCACCAAATATTTTTTGCCCGTGATTCAGCGCTCGTATAATAAATTCTGGCCCAAACCTCTTGCTAACGGCAACGAGTTCAATGTCGGATAGATTTCTCTTATTTGACAACGCCGCTTTTTTTATGCGTTTCCTTACGGCAATCAATTTTTCTTCTATACACATCACTCAAATCGTCAAAACGGTTTTAATTCAACCAACAATACTATTAATATCAAAAACACTACCGGAATTTCATTAAACCAGCGATACCAAACGTGGGTGCGGCTGTTCATGTCATTTTTAAAATTATTTAATAAAATCCAACAAAAAAAATGATACCCTATGAGCGCAAACACCAAAAGCGTCTTAAGCATTAACCATTTCCCATAAAAACCCCAACCCATCCATAGCCAAATGCCAGATATAATGACCAACGCCGCACTGGGCATCATAATGCCAAAATATAACTTGCGCTCCATTGTTTTAAATCTTTCCGATCCTAGCTTATCAGATGTCATAGCATGGTAAACGAACAATCGTGGGAGATAAAAAAGGCCGGCAAACCACGTAACCATGCTTATAATGTGTAACGATTTTAATAGTAACAAAGTTGTCCTCGCTTTATTCGATTATCACTCAATCCCTTTGCAAAAGCGCTCAACTAGTTTTTGTAATGGAATCAATTTACCGTGAAAAAAATGCCCAACCTTCGGAAAAACTGTGACCGGCAAATCGCAGGCCTCGGCCCAGCTAAAAACATCCGAAAGACGTACAACATCATCATCTTTACCATGAATAACTAACGTATTTTTTGGGACTACCCCCATTTCAAATCTTCCAACGGCGGGAGCAACTAGAACCAACCTGTCTATTCCTAATCCGCTACATGCGCGAGAAGCGACATAGCCCCCAAAGGAAAATCCTGCAAATATTTTATGACCAAATTGATAATGGGAAAATACATTTTCAGCGACAGAAATCATATCATCAACTTCTCCAATGCCCTCGTCATAGGATCCGTCGCTCTCTCCCACTCCGCGAAAATTGAAACGAACTGCAGCAAAACCAGCCGAAAGAGCAGCTCGCGCGAGAGTATGAACGACTTTATTATCAAATGTGCCGCCCTGCAGAGGATGGGGATGAGCTATTAACATGCACCCCCCGCAAGCGGGCCAATCTACCGGGAAATTAATTTTGGCCTCGATCTTCCCAGCCGCACCATTTATTGTAATAGGTTTTTCTTTGGATAAACTCAAAGCTGAAGACGCTCTACCTTTTTTCCATTTTTTAGATGCTTTTCTATGATTTCATCTAAGTCTTGCTCATCAATATAGGTATACCAAACCTCATCGGGATAAATTACCATAACTGGACCCTCCTCACAGCGTCCGAGGCAAGCCGATTGACTAACACGGGTTTTCCCAGGCCCAAGCAATCCCATTTTTTTTGCCTTCTCTTTTAGGTAACGCCTGCTTTTACTAGCGGCGTAATCATTGCAACACGGCTCCCCGTTATCCCTTTGGTTGCAACAAAAAAAGATGTGGCGTTTAAAATAACCCATTTATGATTTTTCCTATTTTTGGCATATTATAGCTGGTTTTAAAGAAATCCTAAAAATACGATCGACATGACCAATGAGCATTGTTTAAATACACGTGGATGCCCACTCGCCCCCCATCGTCCGGGTTTATTCTTTTTAAGTAATCGAACGTACTCGTAAGAGATTAAACAGACATCAAATTAGTAGAAAAGATTCCATTTAAGCAAAAAAGATATTTTGTCTATTTTTGATTTTAGTATTGATTCAAATATTGAGACTCTCAAAAAAACCTCAAAAAAGCCGTGTAGTTTAACTGTTTCAATGCTCAACTTGCGATTTACCTACTAATTGTTTTCCCACCTCTCCGAACGGCCAAAAAGACGATTATTTCTCAATTCTTCTCATAGGTCGCCGTATCAATAAAAATATTCCGATTAGCCAATCGCGGCTTTTCTACTTGATAATCTCGACGCTACGTTAAAAAGTGGAAATATCAAGAGTGCTCATAAGCCGTAACCGCAAAAAATTGCTATCTTTAGATAATAACAATCAATCACCTTCGATCCTTTTGGCAACCTGATTGGTTAATGAAAGTTATCGTTCCATTATTTTAGTATTTTTAAAAAAGCTTCCAGATTTTTCAAAAACCGAGGGCTCAAAAAGAACCATAAGTTTATTTAACTTCATACACTGTAAGAGTAGAAGACTTTTCGTTAGTTACCACCAAAAGACCTATCCCGTTTGGGCTATCTGAAGATGAAATAAAAGTTAGACCCTCTGGAGACCGGTCCCCATCTTTTTTAGCATAAGCCACGAATTTTGGGGTCTTTGGATTAGACACCTCATAGACCATTACACCACCAGCTCCTCGTTCAATTCCTATAAACGCGTAAACTTTATCATTGATAGTCCCAACCGTTACACCCTCAGGCTCTGGTCCCTTTTTAGAGGATCTTTTTTCGTCAAGTCCTCCAGCAAGACCCATCCACCGCTCCACATGGTCTCCGCTTTCAAATACCTGGTTACCCTGCGCATCGACTATGGAAAATGAGCGACCTCCGTAGGTATATATAATATCTATATCACCGTCACCATCTGTATCCCCATTCAACCCATTGATTTTCGGAGTTTTAAGGCGGCCGAGCCATTGTTTGCTAACAAGCTTTTGGGCATTTGGAAACTTTTTTCCGTCTAACTCAACTTTCCACTTAGCTAATCGTATGGACTCTTCGCCTTCGATAAAATCGTTGCGGTCGTCACCTTCATTTGCCATCACGTAATACTGTTTACCGTCTTTACCGACAAAACCTGCTATAGCATCTGGCATATACATACCCACAATCGGACTGTCTTTTCTTGGAAAATATCCATTATCTTTGCCGGTTACGTCAATCTCTAATCCCATCCAATCCTTAAACCCCAGGGGCACTATTTTTTCAAAAGAAGCAGCTTCGATATTGAGATGCCCAAGTGCGTTTGCCTCCTGTAAAGTCACCATTGCATATTTCCCATCTGCTGATACAGCGATATACTCGGGCTCAAAATCTTCCGAAGGTTTTTTTCCTGGAAAAATTCTGACTCCTGCTTTTGCCAAAGCTGTTGATTGCGAATCAAACTTCGAGAAATCTGCAGTTTTTACTGAAGGTGCGGATGGATTTGATATGTCAATGATACTGACTGATCCAGCAGGGTCAATTTTACCGTGGGGCTCGCTCGGCTCTCCTTCATTTGCAACCAACAAATATTTGCCATCAGGGGTAAAAGTGACCATATCAGGCAGTGGTCCCACCTCGATTGAAGACAACATCTTACCATTTGCGTCCAAAAGAATAACTCGACCTGGCTGCTGCTTGCTTTTTGCAGATATTGAAACTGCTGTTAGTCCTTTCTGGCTAGCTACACTGGTTAATTTGTTCGTAAATGAATATGGCGATTGGGTAAAATCAATTAGTTTTTGTAACTTAATATTATTGGGGGTTTTTATATCAACTAGGGCAAGGCCATCCGCCGTGGTTACATAAACCTGCTGAGTCGCCGCGTTGTATGCATTAATTTCGGCATCTCCTTTTATGTTGATGGAGGACGCCAATACAACACTGAGTACGGCATTTGGTATAAGTTCTAACGCCATTTTTTTCTCCCTGCTTTTAAAGTTGAATTAACCGATATTTTAGGCGAGAAATATGACAAGTTTATAAAAAAAACCCGCCCTGGAAAAGGGCGGGTTTTTATTGTTTCTAACTGTCTAAATTTCTTTAGAAAGAGAACTGCGCACGGGTTAGCCAAGTTTTCTCTTTTGTCTCACTGTCGACACTTGTTACAGCTGTCTCGTAATCAGTTACCTGATAGTTGATTAAAAAACGAACATTAGTTGTTGGAATCCATTTTAACCCGTAGGTTGTTGAATCAGCTTCAGAAGTGTAACCGCTAGTAAGTCTTGGACCATTCCCAGCATCAAAATCGCTACCGTCAAAAGAAGCAAAACGCACACCAATTTCTATCGCGCCTTTATCCTTATTTATAGGCTTAATCTTGTCAAATTTACCAGAACTTGTTTTGTACGCTTTAGCATATTGCTCGCCTGTAACCATATACATCAAGTTTAGATAGCTAGTCACTATGTCTTTGTCGAATGAGCCTGGATTAGTTGTAGCCTCGACACCACTATAGTTTGTGGTGATTGTCTCGTATTGAGCCTTGAATGAACCCACTGCTACAGCAAGTTCTAGGCCTTGTCTTGCGTGCTCATACTCTCCAGAAGCCGTATCGATATCGTCAGCTTTAAAAAACCTTTGGCCACGTCCAGCGTAGGTTCGATCAACACCGCCTTCGGCGCGATCACCCTGAGTTATTCCCAATCCGATGTGAAATACGCTTTCTTTGGGAGTGCCAAAATTCGCTGTAGCTCTCAATGCCGTCATTTTCCCTTCTTGATCGTCTTTTGTTTCTTGTGAGGCGTAAGCAAGATAAAACCCACCAACGTCACCAAGTTTTCCGACCAAACCTATCGAGGGATTTTTACCGACTCCACCGTAAGCGTTTGCAAGGCTTCGCTCTTGAAAATCTATCCAACGTGAACTCGTCATTTCTTCTAAGGAAAAAGGAACCTTGGTTTTCCCGAAAACCATCGACATTTTATTCGGCAGTTTGTATGCCATTTTGGCACTATCAAGTTCCGCCCCATCCTCACTTATGTCAAGTACAACTTCACCTTTTATATTGTCAGCAAGCTTCACTTTCGTTCCCAAGCGAGCGCGGCGAATATCAATTGCAGGAGAAGGCTTGCCCTTAAGGTCCGCTGTAGCATCTGGAGAGTGGTCACGATAATCAAGCATCATGCGACCTTCCATCTTGGTTGAGGGGTATTTCTTTTTTTTCTTTCCCTTCATTTTCTTTTCAAGCTTTTGCATTTTGCTATCCATCTTGGCGGCTTTCTCTTTTTCATAACCGCTAACTGACTTTAAGCTCTGATATTCTTCTTCTGATATCACGCCCTTAGCTCTCAGCTGTTCGGCAAGGACATCGACTGTATCTGCAGAAGCAGTGCCTGCCAAACCGCCGAAAAAGACGATGGTAGAACACGCTATCGCTACTAACATATGTTGCAATTTCATGATTTATCTCCTAATTAAGAAGCGACAAGTTCGCCCAAAACTTACGCACCTTACGATAGAAGCAGATCCAGAGCGGACCTGTCTCGACAAAGCGCGCGATGCCAGCGCATAATGATGGGAATTTATTACAATTTAATTAAATTAAAAGAAGAATAAAATTTTGTTGTTTTTTTACAACCGTAAAACTTAATTGAAGTAAAAATACATAGTCGAAGACAAGCACACTAAAAATGCTAATCCGAAAACTCTAGTTCTTTTTTCCTGTTTCTTTTGTCGTTTCAATAACACATCAATTTGGTTATTAACTTGCTGTTGCGTTTGTTGCGAATCTAAAACTTTATAAATTAACGAGGGAAGCTTAGGCATAATAGTTGCCCATTGCGGTGCTTCACGATTCAAATTGGCCAAAAGAGCTCTCCATCCGACTTGCTCAGACATCCATTTCTCTAAAAAGGGCTTTGCGGTTTTCCATAAATCAAGGTCTGGATCTAACTCACGGCCTAGACCTTCAACGTTCAAAAGGGTTTTTTGTAGCAAAACCAACTGTGGTTGTATAACTACGTTAAAACGACGAGCCGTTTGAAATAAATGCAAAAGCAACTTCCCGAAGGAAATTTCCTTCAACGGTCGATCAAAAATTGGTTCACACACAGCGCGGATTGCACCCTCAAACTCCTCAACTCTAGTATTTGCAGGAACCCAACCTGCGTCAACATGAGCTTGTGCTACATCTCTATAATTCCTCCGAAAGAAAGCTACAAAATTCCGCGCTAAATATTGCTTATCAAGTTCACCCAAGGTTCCCATTATCCCAAAGTCGAGCGCAATATACTTGCCATCATCGTTTACTAAGATGTTGCCAGGATGCATATCCGCATGGAAAAAACCGTCTCTAAAAACTTGCGTGAAAAAAATCTCCACTCCCGAACTAGCTAGTGCTTTAAGGTTTATATTTTTTTCCTTGAGTTCAGCCACTTTGTTCACTGGTGTACCGTACATTCTTTGCATCACCATAATTTCTGCGGTACAAAAATCCCAATAAACCTCTGGAATATCTAAAATTTGTGAATCTGGAAAATTTCTTCCCAACTGACTAGCGTTAGCTGCCTCCTTGAGCAAATCCAATTCATCAGCAAGGTGTTTTTGAAACTCACCCACCACTTCTCTAGGCTTCAATCTTTTGCCATCTGGCAATAGATGCTCAATGATCCACGCACCTGTTATTAAAAGACCCAGGTCTTTTTTAATAACCTCCTGAATTTGGGGCCTCAAAATTTTGATAGCTACTTTCCTACCATTTATTAGCTCCCCAAAATGAACTTGCGCTACTGACGCACTTGCCTTCGCCTCGGGAGAAAAATTCTTGAAAATCTGGCTGTGATTACCCCCATAGTTTCTAATCAATATTGGTTCGATCTGATCAGCGCTTACAGCTGGCACTTGATCCTGCAAGAGCGACAGCTCTGTGGAAATATCCCAAGGCAATAAATCACGGCGAGTAGAGAGTACCTGTCCAAACTTTACGAAAATTGGACCCAAAGACTCTAACGCCAACCTTAACCTTTCTCCTCGTGGCTTCTCCAGTCTGCGCCAAAAAAAAACACCGCGCACCAAAAATCTCAGAGCTCTAACTCGCTTGTGTGCTAATACAAACTCATCAAGCCCAAAGCGTATCGCAGTATAGGTGATTTTGATTAATCTAATTAAATGCATATCTAAAAAAACCGTAACTCTGCACCATTATTCATTTTAATGAGACTTCGAGCTGTTCTAACTTTTGCTCAAGTCTCTCCACCGAATCTCGCAACTCGTCAACGGCATCAGAATAATGAACCACTTCGTTACCGGTTACCAAAATATTAGCTTCTTCAGTAATATATTCACCCATGTTATGAGCAAATGAGTTATGAGCTGCGCGAATCGTTCTATTAAACTCTTCGACACCATTAACGACTCTATGAGCCAATATGTCACCAATGAGCTGGCTCAAATCGTCTTCATAATCCCACTTTATTTCACCAAAGACTTTTGCTAACGTACCAGCGAAATCGCCGTTACCATAAATTTCAATATTTTTTCGAAACTCTTCAAAACCCAAAGGCCAGGTGGAGATCGCTTTACTGGGAATCTTAATAACCACATCAACTTCTGCAGCTTTTTCCGCCAAGTCTAGAAAACCTTTTTCGACTACGGTGAATTTCATAGCTCCAAGTGGCAAGTCTATTTCAAAACTTTTTCCAGAACAATTTGATAGATGCTCTCGATTATCATCTCTTTTTAGCAGATGGTTTACGATATTTAAAATTAATTTTTGCGAAAATACACTCAACACTTATAACCTCTGTGAATGGCTACAACTCCAAAACTAAGATTGAAAAAATCGACAATATTAAATCCTGATTTCTCCATCATATTTTGAAATTCTTCTTGATTTGGATGCATACGAATTGACTCAACAAGATATTTGTAACTGTGCTTATCTCCAGTTATTTTCTCACCAAGATAAGGAAGAAAATTAAAAGAGTATGCATCATAAATTTTTTCTAAGGGTTTCCAAATGTTAGAAAACTCTAAAATAACAACTTTACCACCCCACTTAAGGACTCTATAAATTTCTTCAAGAGCTTTTGCTTTATCCGTCATATTTCTTACACCAAACGCAACTGTAACACAGTCAAAGGACGCCTCAGCGAAAGGAATTGATTGTGCATCACATTGCACAGTCATCGCATTTACGCCGTAATCTAATAGTTTTCTTCTACCTAACTGGAGCATATTATTATTGATATCTGTGGTAATGAGATTTTGGTCTCCGACCACATCAGCTAAAGCCTTTGTAACATCCCCAGTGCCGCCAGCAAGGTCTAAAACCATTTCATCTTTTTTGAGTCGACATAAATCGACAGCAAACTTTTTCCACAAGTGATGAAATCCAAATGACATAAGATCATTCATAAGATCGTATTTTCTGTGAACCGAGGAAAAAACTTTTTTCACCTCTAACGTTTTTTTCTTTGGGCTCACTTGAGAAAAACCAAAATCGGTTTTAGTATCCAATTAAAATCTCTCCTGTTAAATTCGACTTTTTGACGTCGCCTTCAAGCGACCAAGGTATCGGTCCCATAGTCCATCCTTATCATTGCTAATTTCTCTAAGATATTCCCACGAATATATACCTGAATCATGACCATCACTAAACTTAAGTTTTACCGCGTAATTACCTACTTGCTCAATACTTTCAATAAACACATTTTTTTTCCCGATTTGTAAGACTTCTTGCCCCGGACCATGTCCCCTAACCTCAGCAGAAGGGGAATAAACACGCAAAAACTCACAGGTAAGCTTGACCTCAAAACCATCATGAAAAAGCAACTCTAGCACCCGAGATTTTTTATGAAGTATTATCTTATCTATTACGGCAGCATTGTTAGGGAGATGTTCTTTCATTATTAACTCCTGTAAATCATATTCAAGTGGCAAATGTTTATTAATCGATTAGCGAAGTTTTTATATCTCCCTGCCAATATGTTATACAATGGTAAAAAATAAAGTGATAGTATATAGATGTCATAATATAACCTTTTTATGGTTTTATAAAAGAAAGAGGTGGTTCAATTGCTGGGAAAGATTTTGGTAGTTGAAGATGAGATTGCGATTCAAACACTTATAGCTGTAAATCTTACAAAAGCTGGTTACGATCCCATACTTGTTGGAACCGGTGAAAAAGCTTTGTCAAATGTAGCAACAGTGTTACCCGATTTAATTATTGTCGATTGGATGCTCCCTGTAATGAGCGGTATAGACCTCATACGAAGGTTAAAAGAGGATTCTAGGACAAAAAAAATACCAATAATTTTCCTAACAGCAAAAACAGACGAGAAAGATAAGTTATCGGGACTTAGTTTGGGTATAGACGACTATGTGACTAAGCCTTTCTCTCCAAGGGAATTGATAATAAGAATCACAAATATACTGCGAAGGGTTGCTCCAGAAGCTACAGATGATATTTGCGATATTGCTGGGCTTCGACTTGATCCAGTAAGTCGAAGAGTTACAGGAAACAATAAGACCATCAGTCTCGGCCCAACTGAGTTCAAACTACTCCATTTTTTCATGACACATCCTGACCGTATTTATAGCCGCGCCGAGTTGCTTGACTACGTTTGGGGGGATCATGTCTTTATAGAAGAACGAACGATTGACGTACACATTAGGAGATTACGGCGGGCACTAGAGCCAACCAAGTTCAATACCCTTATCCAAACCTCTCGAGGTGCCGGCTATTTACTAACAAAAAAATAGTGTCTTTTTATTTGGTTGGAAAATGTTTTACGGTTAATATCGGCTAGTGTTTCATTAGGGTAGTTTATGTATGTGGAATAATGATAATCCCACTCTCTCTATTTTTATTATTTGTCTTATCAGTATTCTAGTCTGGGCGCTACTTGGGCCACTATATGCAATGGCAGCTCTTTCTTTGCAACTATTAGTGGAGATTTCTAGACATATACGACACTTACGTGCCTTATCTCAATGGCTACAAAACCCTTTCAAACGGAATTTGGGGGTGGCGAACGGTATTTGGGGGCATATTTACGCGAACATCAAAAGCCTCGTGGAGGAAAGAGAGGTATCAGAAAGGCAAATATCCGAGGCACTAAATAGCGCTAAAGCTGCGGGTGCGGTATTGCCGGACGGAATTTTTCTACTAAATCGTCAACAAGAAATACTTTGGTTCAACGCAGCTGCAAAAAAGTTTTTTCAAACGGCAGAAGATGACCTTGGCAAAAAAGTAACTTTTATTTTAAGACAACCTCAATTTGAAAAATTACTAGCTAATGCGGCTTTAACTTCTTCTAAAACAGATACCGAAAACGAAATAAGACTACGATTAAAAAAACCTTTTGGCGACCTTTTGCTAATAGTTCAAATTTTACCTTATGAAGATAATAAGTTGTTAGTACTAGCGAGAGATGTTACTGATATCGAAAGGATTCAAAATGCGCGGCGAGACTTTATAGCAAATGTGTCTCATGAATTGCGAACTCCTCTTACAGTCATTCATGGGTTCCTAGAAACTCTAGACGAAACTTCTGATAAAAATAGTCTGCTGCAACAAGCATTACCACTTATGTCGGAACAAACGGTCCGCATGACCCGGCTGATTGAGGATCTACTCTCTCTAACGAAAGTAGAGAGCGAAGGTCTGAGAAATGAAGAAGAAATCAATATTCCCTCGATGTTGGATACCTTAATAAGAGATACTCGAGCGTTTCCAGAAACCAAGCATGAACTATTTATCTCCTCACGTTGCAGCACTTGGTTAAAAGGTAATGCAGAGGAGCTACAAAGTGCCTTTGGAAACCTACTTTCAAATGCAATACGTTATACCCCAGCAGGAGGAACTATAAAAGTTGGTTGGGAGAAAAAAGATTCGAATGTTGTTTTTAGTGTGCAGGACAATGGAGTCGGATTTGATCCTATACATATCCCTAGACTAACTGAGAGATTCTATCGAATTGACAAAAGTCGATCCCGTAACACAGGAGGCACAGGACTAGGTTTAGCGATCGTAAAGCATGTCGCAAATCGTCATCAAGCAGAGCTTCAAATTGAAACCAATCCAGGACATGGAAGCAAATTCAGCCTTCGTTTTCCAAATAATCGATGTATCTTTACTGATTAAGGCTCTTTTGGCTAAACAAGAGTATATTTAAATTTTGACTTATTTCATAGATTCAAAAATGATGGCGAGCCACAAATATCTTAACCCTTTTCCAATGGCCATCATCAATAAACTAGACCATAAATTAAATCGAAGCCAACCGGCAGCTAAACAAAAAATATCACCAACAAAAGGAACCCATGAAAAAATTAATAATACCGGACCTCTTTTTCGTAAAACTTCGGTTAACCAAGGATGACTTCGGCGTGAGGAAAATCGCAAAACACCTAAACCTAGGAGATAACTGGTCATGCCACCCAATGTATTACCAATGGTGGCAACAGATATTAGAATTTCGCTGGAGTACCCAATTTTGAGGAGGTAGAGAAAAGTCAGCTCAGATGTCCCTGGCAATATGGTCGCAGATGAAAAACTCGCCACAAATAGCCCAACCAAGTATGCGTATTCAACCATATAGCCAATAATCACCCAGAATTTTGGCGCGCCTGGCGGGACTTGAACCCACGACCTTCGGCTTCGGAGGCCGACACTCTAATCCAACTGAGCTACAGGCGCCAAATATCAGGATAACTTTAAAATGCCAATGCGTCCATTTTTGCTTTTTTCCGCCAGCAGTTTTACATATAATAAGGGGTATTCGATTAAAATTACTGAAATTTACAACTTATGGAATCCCAAGTGACAAGTCAATCTGAGACATTAATTCAAACTCCACAGCAGCTTTTTGTCGTGGTTTTCTTATCTTTTTTTGTTCCCTTGGCTTCCATCCTACTGGTTGTCAAATTAATAACTGGTGGAATAAATATCTCCCCCGACGCATTAACAGAAAAAGCAGTATCGGAGAGAATGAAGCCGGTTGGTAGCATACAAATAGCTGGTGACGTCGATGCTTTAAATCCGCCTATACCCTCACAAGAAACAGCCTCTTTAAAACCCCTAAAAAATGGTGAAACCGTGTACCAACAAGTTTGTGCCGTATGCCATATAGCGGGCGTGGCAGGAGCTCCAAAAGCGGGAGATAAAAGTCAGTGGGAAGCTCGAATAGCAAAAGGAAAAAAAGTGCTATATCAAAATGCTATCAATGGCATAGGAATTATGCCAGCCAAGGGCGGCGCAGCTACGCTATCGGACGATGAGATAAAAGCCGCGGTAGATTATTTGCTTAAGCAATAAAATCTCGATTGCCTTATTTTTTCAACTGCCAGTATGCTATGAGTCAAAACTGAACAGTGGCCACTTACGCTATCGGAGATCTGCAAGGTTGTCTGACGGAATTTAAGTCTCTGCTTGAAAAAATAGATTTTAATTCTAAAAAAGATCGCCTTTGGCTCGTGGGTGACGTTGTAAATAGGGGACCAGATTCGTTAAGTACTCTTAAGTTCCTTATGGATCTATCGGAGAGCGTTACAATGGTTTTAGGCAATCACGATTTACACTTAATCAAGTTAGTAGCAAGTAATGAAAAAGCCTCAGAAATAGATACGCTAAACGAAACACTCACATCACAAGACATATTTAAAATAACCGATTGGTTGAGAAAAAAACCTCTTTTTCATTCCGAGGAAGATTATTCTATGGTTCACGCCGGTCTTCTTCCGCAATGGAACATTACACAAATAAAACTTCTAGCCAAAGAAGTAGAGACTCATCTTGCAGGAGATAATTGGCGTTCGTTCTTAAAAAATATATACGGGAATAAGCCAGATTCGTGGGACGAAAAATTAGAAAATTATGAACGTTGGAGAGTAATCATTAATGCCTTCACTCGTCTTCGTGTATGCACAGCAAACGGGAAAATGAATTTTACCTTTAAAGGAAGTTTAAATGATTTGCCACAAGGATATATGCCTTGGTTTGATGTTCCAACGAGAAGGTCAAAAAAGACAACTATTATTTTTGGGCATTGGTCCGCATTAGGCTTAAGTGTAAAGCGCAATATAATAAGTCTAGATACCGGGTGTGTATGGGGTAGATCTCTCTCAGCGATCAGACTGGAAGATCGAAAGGTTTTCCAAGCTTCATGCGGAAAATGACGATTGAATTCTCTCTCGCAGAAGAGTCGCTAAAGCTCTTCTATTAAAATTAGAGGGGTTAACAGTTTCAAGTACCTTCAACTCCACAAATGTTTTTGGACTAGCGACTATTCGAGACAACGTATCAAAAAAGCTATCATTAGCCACATATGCAGGTTTATAGTTCATCGTATGATTTTCCGTCAGATACCTAATAGATACTGGTAAAACGGCTATATTAGAATTTACCGCAACTTGCAGCAGCGAGGATCGAAATGGTAAGACATCGTCTCCCCTACTTGTCGTGCCCTCCGGAAACAAAAAAACACTTTCCCCTGACAAAATTAAATTTTCTAATACTTTACCGACGTTTTTTAAATCTCTTACCCTTCTTCTTTCGATAAATACGGTTCCTGCCCTAGAGGCAAGAAAACCTATAATTGGCCAGCGACGAACATCGGCTTTTGCGATAAAGTTGACTCTAAGAAAAGAATGTACGATTGGAATATCAAGCCAAGAAATGTGATTACAAACCGTGAAAAAGGGACCATTTTCTGGAGGTTTTCCATAGACCAATACCCTTACTCCCAAAACTGCAACCACCCGCCGGGCCCAAGAGGAAACTATTGACCATCTTCGATTATGCGTTAGGAAAGGAAATAATCCAACAATAACCAGAAGACCATAAAAAACCAAAACTACAAGAGCGAAATACCTCAATAACTGTATCAAACAGAAAGTTTGGTTCGCGTTATTCAATGTGCTTTTTCGTAATGATTTTTTTACCAAAGAACCCGTTACTAAAATTCTTCATTGAAAGCATCCATGTAGCTCTTTTGAATTTTATCAAGGTTAAAGATGTGATTTTGAGGACCTTGTGATTCAATCTTTATGGCACCGAGTAATGATGATAATTTGCCAATTTTTTGCCATTCCAAGTTGTTTATTATTCCAAAAATTAGTCCGGCTCGATAAGCGTCTCCACATCCAGTTGGGTCAATCGGTTCATTTACTTTGACAGGTGGAATTTCTATACATTCGCCTCCCGTATAGATAGCCGAACCATACTCACCATTTGTAACAATTAAAGCCTCCACCAATGAAGCTATCTCTTCCATCGATTTTCCAGTTTTCTCTGATAGCATTTTTGCCTCATAATCGTTTGCAGCAACATACTTTGCTGTTGCAAAAAAATCCATAATCTCGATACCACTAAACATGGGTAATCCTTGCCCAGGGTCGAAAATGTAAGGGATACCGTTTTCATAAAATTCCCTTGCATGCTGAATCATGCCTTGGCGACCATCTGGCGCAACAATCCCTAATGAAAAGTTCTGCACACCTTCTATGTGATTATTATGAGAAAAGTTCATTGCACCAGGATGAAATGTTGTTATCTGATTTTCGGCTGCATCCGTAGTAATGAAAGCTTGCGCCGTGTATTGATTATCTATGACTTTAATATGCTCTTGGTCATAACCCAAATCACGCATTCGTGTGGAATAAGGCGAAAAGTCCATCCCAACAGTTGCCATAATTAGTGGGTTTTCGCCGAGCATTTTCAGATTGTATGCTATGTTACCGGCACACCCCCCGAATTCCCTGCGCATTTCGGGAGCCAAAAACGCGACGTTTAAGGAGCTTAATTTATCTTTGAGAATATGTTTATCAAATTGGTCTGGAAACACCATAATAGTGTCATAAGCTAATGAACCACAGATTAATGCCGTCATGTAATATCCTTCGAAAATGAAAATTTAGTTTGTTTAATTATAGATTTTTTTTATATTTTTTAAACGTTAAAAAAAACTTAAGTTTGCACTAACCTTCGATGCGTTTGGATGCTCATCAAAATCCCAATACCAAATAAAATCGTCACCAACGAAGTTCCACCGTAGCTGATTAACGGTAATGGGACACCAACTACCGGTAAGATCCCACTAACCATACCTATATTAACAAACACGTATGTAAAAAAGATTAGTGTAATAGCTCCAGCCAAAAGTCTAGTGAATAACGTCGGTGCGTTTGCAGCAATTACTAAACCACGCCCGATAATAGCAATGAATAAAAACATCAGAACAAGGTTTCCCAAAAGTCCAAATTCCTCAGCAAACACTGCGAATATAAAGTCTGTAGTACGCTCTGGTAGAAAATCCAGTTGAGACTGCGTCCCATTTAACCAGCCTTTCCCCATTAAACCGCCAGATCCCAATGCTATGGAAGATTGTATAATATGATACCCTGAACCCAGGGGATCTGTTGATGGATCGATTAATGTCAGGATTCGTTGTCGCTGATATCCATGGAGCGTAGACCAGATAAACGGCACACTACCAATCGCGATAGCAAGAGAAAAAATAATCAAGCGTAAAGATAACCCTGCCAAAAATAAAACGTAAATCCCAGCAACAGCCACCAAAATTGCTGTTCCTAAATCAGGCTGTTTGGCAATGAAAAAAACTGGTACAACCAACAAAATAATGCCAACTAAGAAATTTGATGACCGCAAAACTGACTCGTATCTATCAAAATACCAGGCAAGCATTAAAGGAACAGCTATCTTCATTAGCTCGGATGGTTGAATCCGTGTAAAACCAAGACTAAGCCACCTTTGGGCTCCGTTAACCACCTCACCAAAAAATTCGACCCCTATCAACATTAAAAGACCAAATACGTAAACCGGCAAAGCAATTCGGGAAAGGTAATGTAATGGAACATTGGCCACCACCCACATCACGACAAGAGCAACCAAAATATTGGCAACTTGCGATAACGTACGAGCAGTATTACCACCTGAAGCGCTATGCAATGTCAATAAACCAATTATTAAAACCACGGTTATCAACATAAGTAATTGCCTATCTAAATGTCTACTGATATAACTCGCTACACTTCGTGCCATATGTTTCGCTCTCTAAAAAATATGCTCTAGGGTTGACGGTTTTTTAACTTTGGTCCTTTACCTAAAAGATAGAAGTCCATTACCTTCCTCGCAATTGGAGCAGCAGCTCTGCTTCCTGGCCCGCCGTTTTCTACTAGAACCGAAACCGCTATCACGGGGTTCTCTGCAGGCGCAAACGCAATAAATAGTGCGTGATCACGAAGTCTCTCATCGATCTCTTCCTCTTTGTATTCCTGTCCCTTCATACTAAAAACTTGAGCCGTTCCGGTTTTGCCGGCAAACTCATATTGGGACTTGTATCCCGCCATTGCAGCTGTTCCACCGGGCTTGGTTACGCCAATCATGGCCTCTGTGACCAAATTTATGTGCTCTTCCTTCAGCGATACGAAACCTGTCTCCTGGGGCGATACAGTTTTAAAAACTTCCGATTGACTATTTTCAATTTGCTTGACTAAATGAGGCTTTAAAATTCGTCCTCCATTAGCCAGTGCTGCCGTAGCAACTGCTAATTGTAAAGGGGTTGCCAAATTGTAACCTTGACCTATTCCTACCGATATTGTGTCTCCCACAAACCATTTTTGTTTAAACCTGCGTTGTTTCCACGCTCTTGAGGGTAGTAAACCTGTTGCTTCACCATCCAAATCAATTTTCGACTGCCTGCCAAGTCCAAATTGTTTTATAAACTTATGAATCGCATCTATACCTAAATCATGGGCTAGTTCATAAAAGTAAGTGTCACTAGACTCTACAATTGCTTTTCTTAGATTTACTTGACCATGCCCCCCCTCTTTCCAATCACGAAAAACATGCCCTGAATTTCCTAGGATGAAATAACCCGGATCATTCATTGTGTAAGCAGCATCACGTTTTCCTAATTCAAGAGCCGCTAGGGCCATAAAAGGCTTGAAAGTGGAGGCTGGTGGATAAACTCCCTGAACCGCCCTGTTATTTAGAGGGTGATCCTCTGAATTATTTAGCTCTTCCCATATTGCAGAATCTATTCCATCTACAAATCCATTAGGATCAAATCCGGGTAGGGAAAGTAGCGCTAACACCTCTCCTGTATTTGGCTGCAAGGCTACAAGCGCCCCTCTTTGCTGACCGAACGCCTCAGCAGCAACATGTTGTAGATTGGCATCTAAACTGAGAATGAGATTATTACCCGGAATAGACCTTATGGTTTTGACTTTTCTTATCGACCGCCCACCGGCGTCCATCTCAACATGATCGTAACCATTAAGACCCCTAAGTTCTTTCTCATATTGTTTTTCTAGACCGCTCTTTCCAATCGTGTCAGATTTGGTATAGTTTGTAGCATTTCCCTCTTCTTGCAATCTTTCAAAATCAGTCTTGCTGACACGCCCCATATAACCAACCACGTGAGACGTCAATTGATCATTAGGATAGTATCGAAGAAATCGTGCCTGGATGTGTACGCCGGGAAACAAATAATGCTTAGCAGCAAACGTAGCCATTTCTATATCGTTTAATCTTCGCCTTATTGGAATACTCGAAAAGTTTGGAGCGGTCTCAAGCAATTTTAAGAATCTCTGGCGATCTTTCGGAGAAATTGTAACGATTTCTGATAAGTCGTCCATTATTTTTTCAGGATTATCAACTTTATCAGGTATTATCTCAAGAGTATAAGCTGCATAATTACTTGCCAGCACAACCCCGTTTCGATCAAAAATTGCGCCTCGGTTTGGCGTCATAGGAAGAACTTTTATCCGATTTTGCTCTGCTAAAAGTCGAAAATGTTCATGCTGTACTACCTGTAGGTAAATAAAACGCCCCAACAAAAGAACAAATGCTACGAGTACACAAAATGCAGTAAAAACCAAACGGACATGGAATAAATACAACTCTCTTTGATGATCCCGAAGCTCTATTTTATTGCTCATATTTAATTCCGACCAAAACTGGAAACCGATAGATTTATTAGAAACGAGGCCAAAGGCCATAGAAGAACTGTGGAAACCGTGGGATAGAAATAATGCCAACCTGGAAAACTCGCTCCGACTAGCAGCAACAACCCTAAAATTCCAACTTTTACCAGTATTAGTGCTGGAAAAACGTGCAGCATTTGACCCAGAGGCTTGAATAATCTCACTCTACGGTGCGCGGAAATCGCTATAACAGTAAGCAATACGTATAAAAGCGATGTCTGGCCAATTATGCTGCCATTTGCCACATCGCCCAGTATTCCAAGAAAGAAAACCACAAAGAAGCTTACCTTATGGGGCGCATGTATACTCCAAAATAGAACTACTAAAACTAGAAAATCTGGTCGAATCATTTGACCCCACCCCTGAAGAGGTATCAGATTTATAAAAAATGCTAAACAAACACTGAATATCAAAATGCGATTGGGGAAAGCATCTCCTATACTATTTCCCTGAATTTTCTCATTCATAAATTTTAAATAAGCCTTTTTTCAAGCCTAGTTATCGTTTTTTTCAACCCGAGTAGCATCTGGTCGCGGTGGAAAATTTTCATTTTTTGAAAGTAAAAGTACCTGCCGATGTTCCCCGATATTTGCGACAGGTTTGACTACGATCTTTGCAAAAGGATACGACTCATCCCGATCAACTTTTGTAACGGTTCCTACCGGCAAATTTGCTGGATAAACACCTCCAATACCCGATGTTGCCAAAATGTCACCTTGTTTAATATCTGCATCAATCGGCATAAATCTTACTTCTAGACTGCTATCATACCCGACGCCAAAAACTACGGCCCTAAGACCGTTTCGTGAAACTTGGACAGGAACAGGGTGATCCCGATTCGTCACGAGTGATATTTCTGATGTCCATGGGTACAAGCGGACTACCTGTCCTATCACGCCAGCGGCATCGATTGCGGGAGCCCCAAGGGACACTCCGTTGCTCGAACCCTTGTCAACTATAACTTCCCTAGAGAATGGATCCCGGGGATAATAGATAATTTCCGCTACTAAGTGAGTCGGCTCAACAGGTTCACCCAACTGCAAAAGTCTCCTAAGATTTTTATTTTCAATCAATAAAGAGTCCTGCACCAAACGCAGTTTATCTGTATTAAACATCTCTTCCTTTAATCTGCTATTTTCCTCCTTTAAATCCTTGGTGGTGACAAGAAAATTTGTAAAGTTTTGGTAAATCTTGGTTGGTACCAACGCAACGGTTCGCAGCGGATGAATAGCGATCGACATCCCTGCACGAATCATTTCAAGATAGTTGAATTTTGCATCTGTATAAATCGACAGAACGCAGAAAAAAGTATAGAACAAAAGGGTGGTTTTTATACTTGAACGTTGCTTGAAAAAAGCTGTCTTCTCTTGCATAAGATTCTAAAAACCGTTTACTTAAAAGTAGCTTTGTCAGATTTTAGTTCGATGAATCAATCTTTATTGTTAAAAATTAATCGCTAGTAAATATCCCACTTACTTCCATCATTTCCAAAGACATTCCTGAGCCACGGACAACACAAGTGAGTGGATCATCAGCAACAATCACAGGCAAGCCCGTCTCCTCCATCAAGAGCCTATCGATATCTCGTAAAAGGGCTCCACCTCCGGTAAGTACCATGCCTTTTTCAGCTATATCCGCCCCAAGTTCAGGGGGAGTCTGTTCTAAAGCCGACTTTACAGCGGATACGATGCTGTTCAATGGATCGCTTAGCGCCTCCAGAATTTCATTACTCGATATGCTAAAACTCCGAGGTATTCCCTCGGCTAAGTTCCTGCCTTTAACCTCTTTTTCGCGAACCTCATTCCCCGGAAATGCAGTGCCAATTTCTTTTTTTATCTCCTCAGCCGTGGTCTCACCTATCAACATCCCGTAATTGCGTCTGATATAATTTATTATAGCTTCATCAAACTTATCGCCTCCCACCCTTACTGATCCGGAATATACAATTCCTCCGAGTGAAATCACACCAACTTCTGTTGTACCACCACCAATATCAACAACCATTGATCCTGTTGCTTGGTCCACCGGCAAGCCAGCACCTATGGCAGCAGCCATCGGCTCCTCAATGAGTTCGGCTTTTCGAGCTCCCGCTCCAAAAGCAGATTCCCTAATAGCTCGTCTCTCAACTTGGGTGGAGCCACAGGGTACACAGATCACGATACACGGACTTGGGGCAAAAAACCGACTGTCGTGAACCTTTTTAATAAATTGTTTGAGCATCTGTTCCGTAATTGTGAAGTCGGCTATAACACCGTCCTTCATTGGTCTGATGGCCGTCATGTTACCGGGGGTCCTACCAAGCATCTGCTTAGCGGCCAAGCCAACTTCCTGAATTAACTTTTTTCCGTTCGGACCTCCCTCTTCCCGAATGGCAACAACAGACGGTTCATTAAGTACAATCCCGTTGCCCCGGACGTAGATTAGAGTGTTAGCAGTTCCCAAATCAATGGCAATGTCGTTTGAGAAATAACTATTTAAAATACCAAACATAAATCATTAATCTTTATTGTTAGTTAAAATGTTCAGAAAGGCTGGTCCCGTTATGATAACCTATGACGGAGATTTTTTCTGAAAAAATGAAAAACTTCCAAAAACATACGTTCAAATCCGAATTTTGTAATAATAAAGCGATCGAGTACACGAGCTAAATGGAGCGATAAATTATGACACTTTCGCAAAAAGAAATTCAAAAAATTGCGAACCTGGCACAAATTGAAATGAGTGACTCCGAACAACTAAAAATTCAACAAGAAATTAATCGCATTCTGGCAATGATAGCCGAGATGCAAAAAATCGATACTGCAAATGTTGAGGCTGTATCTCATCCTCTTGGAGGACAACAGAGACTCCGGGAGGATAAAATAACTTCTAACGATACCCGGAAATCGGTGCTATCAAACGCGCCCTCAGAGGAGGAAAATCTTTTCATGGTCCCAAAAGTTATCGAATAAAAAATGTTTGATAAATCAATATTAGAATTAAGCACTGCACTAAAAAAAAAGGAGATATCTGCCTTAGAATTAGCGAATTATTTCCTAGACCGTATTAATAAATTTTCGCACCTTAACGCTTTTCTAGATGTGAATCCCGAGATTACATTAGAACAAGCAAAGAACGCTGACAAAAAGATTTCCATGCGGGAATCAGGAGCTCTCACCGGAATACCAATTGCTCACAAAGACATTTTTGTCACCAGAAATTTTTTCTCGACGGCTGGATCGAAAATGCTAAAAAATTACATGAGTCCATTCGACGCGACGGTAGTAGAAAGGCTTAGGAATGAGGGTATGGTCACTCTGGGTAAGCTTAATTGTGATGAGTTTGCTATGGGCTCATCAAACGAGAATAGTTACTATGGCAAAGTTTATAATCCGTGGGACAAAAATGCCGTTCCAGGAGGCAGCTCTGGCGGCTCAGCCAGCGCCGTAGCTGCGAGAATCGTTCCAGCAGCCACAGCGACAGATACTGGCGGTTCGATTAGAGAACCGGCAGCGTTTTGCGGCGTCACCGGAATTAAACCTACATACGGGCGCGCCTCAAGATGGGGAATGATTGCGTTTGCCTCTAGCCTTGATCAAGCGGGTATTATTTGTTCCTCAGCAGAAGAGGCAGCCACACTATTCAACGCAATGCTAGGATTTGACGCAAAGGATTCAACCAGCGTAGACCAACCGGAAGAAAACTTTATGCGCTACATTGGAGTTGAGCAAAAAAACGTTACCATTGGAATACCAAAAGAATTTCTATCAAAAAGTATTAACTCAGAAGTTGAAAAAGCCATTCAAACAGCGCTCTCAGAGTTAGAGAAATTTGGATTCAAATTAACAGAAATCTCATTACCAAATGCGCACCTTGGAATTCCAGTTTACTATGTCATTGCGCCTGCTGAATGCTCATCAAATCTGAGCAGATATGATGGGGTCCGATATGGCTTGAGGGCGGAAGAATTCGGCGATATTCACGACATGATAAAAAAAACTAGATCGGAAGGTTTTGGGCCAGAACCCAAGAGACGAATCATGGTTGGCACATACGTTCTTTCCGAGGGATATTACGATGCTTATTATCGAAAAGCGCAAAAAGTTAGGAAATTAATTATAGAAGATTTTAAAAAGGTCTTTTCCGAATGCGACATTATAGCTGGACCAGTGACTTCAGAGCCAGCTTTTGACTTTGGTCAAAAAATAAAAGACCCTTTATCTATGTACGAATCTGACTTTTTTACAATACCGGCGAGCCTAGCTGGAATCCCCGCGATGAGCATTCCTTGCGGCTTTACCAAAACGAAACGTCCAATTGGCCTGCAACTTATGAGTAATTATTTCGAGGAAGCAAAGTTGCTCGGAATAGCAAATAAATATCAACAAATTACAAATTGGCATAAACAAACACCAAAAGAGTTTTTGTTGTAAGAGTAAAGGAACTTCATGAACTGGGTCATAACAATAGGACTTGAAACGCACGTGCAGTTAAACACCGAGTCCAAGATTTTTTCCGGAGCTCCGACAAAATTTGGTTCTCCCCCAAATTCGCAAGCTTCTTTTATCGACCTTGCGTTGCCGGGAGTTTTGCCAGTGATAAATCGCAAAGCGGTAGAGTATGCGATCCGTTTCGGGCTAGCCACCGGAGGAAAGATAAACTCCAATTCTATTTTTGCACGAAAGAATTATTTTTATCCAGATTTACCGAAAGGGTATCAGATTAGCCAGTTTGAGCATCCAATAATCGAGGGAGGAGCTATAAAAATTCGAGATAATGACAAAACAGTCCGACTTACACGTGCTCATTTAGAAGAAGATGCTGGAAAATCTCTGCACGATAAACACCCTACACAGTCCGGTATTGATCTTAATCGAGCAGGAACTCCCTTACTTGAAATTGTCACTGAACCCGATATTGAGTCATCAGAAGAAGCTGTCAACTATGCAAAAACGTTACATGAGTTAGTAACTTGGATTGGAATTTGTTCCGGCAACATGCAAGAAGGTAATTTCCGATGTGATGCCAATGTTTCTATAAAAGATGCCAAAAGCAGCAAGTTAGGAACACGGAGAGAAATAAAAAATCTCAACTCCTTTAGATTCCTTAAAGCAGCTATCGATTATGAAGTTGATTGGCAAATAGCGCAGTTAGAGGACGGAAACAAAATTGAGCAAGCCACAGTGTTATACGATTCGATTAAGAATGAAACGAGACTCATGCGCTCAAAAGAGGACGCACATGATTACCGTTATTTTGCCGATCCAGACCTGCTTCCCTTAAAAATAGATTTGGAGATTACAAATAAAATAAAATCGGAAATGCCTGAACTACCCGAAGATGTAAAAGCTCGTTTCGAGGCAAATTATGGTTTAGCATCCACAGAGTCGATACCACTTTCGGCAAATCGTGCTACTGCGACTTTTTTTGAACACACACTCTTTAGCCTAAAACAGAATGAACTCAAAAGCACTGACAATATTGAAAAATTAGTGGCTAATTGGATACTCGGAGAGCTATTCGCAAAATTAAACAAGGAAGGGCTTGACACTGAAAAGAGTCCTATAAAGCCTGCAGATTTCGCGAAGTTAATCGCTCGACAATTGGACGGAACATTATCATCTAAAATGGCTAAAAAGGTTTTCGCTGAAGTATGGGACACTGGTAAAGATGTTGACCAAATAATTTCGGCAAGCGACTTACAACAAATTACAGATTCTTCAAAAATTGATAAAATTGTTATCCAAATAATTTCAGACAACTCGAGCCTAGTCGATGATTATAAATCTGGGAAGGAGAAAGCTTTTAACGCTCTCATTGGCCAAATAATGAAAATTACAAAAGGAAAAGCTGATCCCAAAATTGTATCCAACTTACTTAAAAAAAAGTTGCAGGATTAATACGGCCGGTATTTCGATTTATATAGCTTAAGCTTGTCAACCTGATGAAGATACTCTGGTTTACTAGATAAAAAAACAATTAAACTATCGAGGTTCGTAATGCTGGTTACTCGAGTATCAAACTTTTTTTCAACCTCTTGGATTGCTGATAAATTACCATCTCCTCGCTCCATTCTATCAAGTGCGACACATACCCCAGCAAGCTCACTGCCGTTTGATTTTATTGTAGCCTGTGATTCGGTAATTGATGTGCCAGCAGATATCACATCGTCTAATACTAAAACCCGTCTTAATAAATTGCCTCCTACTAATAACCCCTTTTCTCCGTGCCCTTTGGCCTCTTTTCGATTGAAAACTATCGGAACATCTATATTTTTTTTTGCTAACGCAATTGCTGTCGCAACAGCTATTGGAATTCCTTTGTAAGCCGGTCCAAATAAAACGTCAAATTTCACGCCTGATGATATAATAGCGTCAGCATAAAAAGATCCTAATAACGTCAGATCATTTCCAGTATTAAATAACCCAAAATTAAAAAAATAGGGAGACATTCTTCCCGCTTTAGTTCTAAACTCGCCAAATTGTAAAACCCCGCGCTTTAAGGCAAATTCTAAAAAATCATGACTGTTATACGACATAAAAAATCAATTCAAATAATTTCTTTAAATTTAAACGGTTTGCGAGCTGCTGTAAAAAAAGGTTTCGCGGAATGGTTAAAAACTCAAAATCCGGATTTTGTATGTGTCCAAGAAATCCGCATAAAAGAAAGCGACTTAACCGAGAACCTAAGAAACATTGGCTCTTTTAAAGGTATTTTCCATCATGCTGAGCGTCCTGGCTATAGCGGAGTCGGAATATACTCAAAAAAAGCCCCTGATTCTGTAACTTTTGGGTGTGGCTTACCAGAGTTTGATAGGGAAGGACGGTTTCTTCAGGCAACATTTGGGAAATTAACCGTTATATCCTTGTATGCACCTTCAGGATCGAGCTCTGAGCACCGCCTAAACACTAAATTCCGATTTATGAAATTAATAGTTCCAAAATTGGAAAAACTGAAAAGTACACAGCAAGAAATAATCATATGTGGTGATTTAAACGTTGCGCACAAAAAAATCGATCTAAAAAATTGGAAGTCAAATCAAAAAAATTCGGGCTTTTTACCAGAAGAGCGAGAATGGTTGACCCATTTAATCGACGATTTAGGATTTACGGATGTTTTTCGTCTTTTAAACCATAAGGAAGACCAATATACTTGGTGGTCGAATAGGGGACAAGCTTGGAACAACAATGTAGGGTGGCGTATTGACTATCAGTTAGCTACGCCTCGAATAGCAAGGACAGCAAATTACACGTCAATCTACAAAGATCAGAGATTCTCTGACCACGCTCCACTGATTATTAATTACAACCTTAACAACTAGCAAAATGCATCCTATTACTAAATCTGTATTTAATAGAGATTTGTTCGAAGTATTTATCAATAAAAAGATCGCGCTAATAACGTTTCTCGGATTCTCTTCCGGACTTCCATTAGCGTTATCTGGAGGAACCTTACAAGCTTGGATTGCTACAACTCCTGCGACTATTATATCTATAGGGTTCTTAGGGCTTGTGGGACTGCCCTATACCTTAAAATTTTTGTGGGCTCCGTTTCTTGATCGATTCAAATTATCGACTCTGGGGCGACGTCGGGGCTGGATGATATTCACCCAAATACTATTAACGATTACCATGCTTTTAATGGGTCTAACGAACCCTCAATCTGGTCTGATCTTTCTCGCGGTTTTAGCTTTTTGTTTAGCTTTTTTCTCAGCATCGCAAGATATTGCCTTTGATGCTTTTAGGACAGATTCTCTCAATAGAAAAGAGAGGGGCGCCGGGGCAGCGGTGTCAGTATTAGGCTATAGATTAGCAATGCTAGTTTCCGGCGCTTTAGCGCTAGTGATGGCAGATAAAATCGGCTTTCAGATCACTTATTTCATCATGTCCGGCTTAATGTTTATTGGAATAATCTCCACAATTCTTTCCCCGGAGCCAAACCCACAAACAATAGGGCCGACTTCTTTTCGAGATGCTGTAGTGCTTCCGTTCAAGGATTTTTTCTCTCACGGTAAAACAGCTATCGGTCTTTTACTTCTCGTTATCTTATACAAGCTTGGAGATGCCTTTGCTGGGTCTCTCACAACCACCTTTTTAATAAGAGGTCCGGAATTTTCGCTGACCGAGATTGGGACTATCAACAAAACACTCGGCATTATTCTGTCAATTATTGGTGCCATTTTCGGAGGCGCTATACTATCAAAAATTGGCTTATATAAATCTCTGCTGATTTTTGGAATACTTCAGGCGATTTCGAATCTTAGTTTCATGGTACTAGCCTACGTTGGTAAAAATTTTTACTTATTTATCTTCGCAGTGGGTTTTGAACAATTGGCTGGAGGAATGGGAACAGCAGCTTTTGTGGCACTATTGATGAACCTTTGTAATTCGCGTTATACAGCCACACAGTTTGCTCTACTATCAGCCGCCTCTGCAATTGGGCGTGTTTTCGTTGGACCACCCTCAGGTTTACTAGTAACTTATATTGGATGGGGACCCTTCTTTTTAGTCACGTTTTTAGTGGCATTGCCTGGATTGATTTTACTTTTTTTACTTAGAGAAAATTTAGATAGTCGTTATAACTAGACTCATTTTTTTTTAAACCGGTAAAAAGCAAGACTACCTAAAAAGTTAGGAAGAAAATTTACTTTGTTGCCCTTACTATCCAGAACTAATCTATCCATAATATGCAAGGAATTTTCAGCACAAAAGTTTTCAAAATCATTCACCGTGAACAAATGAACGTTTGGGGTATTATACCATTGGAAAGGCAATTGATTAGAGACAGGCATATTGCCCAGAATCACCTGATATCTGTGGAACCAAAACCCAAAATTCGGAAACGTGACTATGCATTCGCGGCCAATTCTCAACATTTCCAGAACTACGCTTTCCGTATGCCTCACCGCTTGAAGGGTCAAAGATAGTATTACGTAATCAAATGCTCCAGTATCAAAAAAAGAAGAGTCCTTTTCTAAATTACCCTGAATCACATTCACTCCGTTAGAAATACATTGAAGAACTTTTTCGTCCTCTATCTCCATACCATAACCCTCAACATCCCGTTCATCGGCGAGATAGCGAAGCAACCCACCATCGCCGCAGCCAAAGTCTAATACTTTAGAGCCAGATTGTATCCAGCCCCCTATTGTTTGATAATCTGAACGAGTTTTTAATTTCATTTTTTTTTACGCATTTTCAAGATAACGACGGATGATATTGTGGTACCGAGAGTCTGCCATTAGGAAGGCGTCGTGTCCATGAGGAGCATCTATCTCCGCGTACGTAACATTTTTTCCATTATCGATTAGAGCTTTTACTATCTCGTGAGATCTACTGGGAGAAAACCTCCAATCTGAGGTAAAAGAAATCACTAAAAACTTACCGCCAACCCGGGCTAGCGCTAATCTAAGCTGACCATCATAATCCGCAGCTGGATCAAAATAATCGAGAGCTTTTGTAATCCGTAGATAAGTGTTAGCGTCAAAATTTTCAGCAAACTTGTCCCCTTGATACCGAAGATAAGATTCTATTTGAAAATTAACGTCAAAATTAAATGCAAGCGAATCTTTTCTAAGCTCGCGTCCAAATTTTTCGGCCATTGCATCGTCTGACAGGTAGGTGATGTGTCCAATCATCCTCGCAATTCTCAGACCTTGTTTTGGAATTACGTTCTTATCATAATAATGCCCGCCATTATAATTAGGATCTGTTGTAATAGCTTGTCTGGCAACTTCGTTGAAGGCAATATTTTGCGCTGATAGTTTCGGTGCGGCAGCTATTACAATTGAATTTAAAATTCGATTTGGATAAGTGATTGACCATTGCAGCGCTTGCATAGCCCCTAAACTACCTCCTATGACCGCAAAAAACCTTTTTATGCCCAAACGATCGGCAACAAGAGCTTGAACTCTAACCCAGTCTTCAACTAATACAATCGGAAAATCACCCCCAAAACGCCTACCCGTCCTTGGGTTAATACTACTTGGCCCCGTAGAGCCATGACAACCTCCAAGGTTATTTACACCAATAACAAAAAATTCCTTAGTGTCCAACGGTTTCCCTGGACCAATAAGGTTATCCCACCACCCTATGTTTTTTTTATCATCAGCATAAACTCCAGCCACATGATGGGACGCATTCAAAGCGTGACAAACAAGAATTGCATTATTTTTTTCTGCATTTAATGTGCCGTAGGTCTCATAGGCAACCTGAAAACCCTCAAGCTCGGATCCACTTTCCAAGCTAATGGTATCGTCAAAAACCATTATCTCGGGGTGGACAATTCCTACTGAGTCTGTCGGCATCTAAATTTTCCCGTTTTTTATTTGGGAGTTAGAGCCAAAGTAACTAATCGCCGTAACAGTTGAGCCACCGCGTCCATCTGCATTTCTTCGTACAAAAGCAACTCCTCCTCTTCTTTCGCCAATATTTTGTCATCGCTATAGGTCAAACCTCGTATTACATTAATTTCCTGACTTTTTGATCGCGGCAGTAAGCGACTACCAGTAACTTGATAAATTACTTGATAACCAAGTTCAAACTCTGTCACATTACCGGCTTTTGACAATGATAATATTTTTTTATCTTTTATTTCTCTTTCAATTGACAATTTTATATCAGCTTTAGCTTCGTCGTTCACCAACCTTACATTTTCGTTCCAAGCTAACGCTCTTCTTAACTCTGAGTCAAACATAGAAAACCCCTGCGAATCGACGTAAATACTCTCAAATGGCATTTGCATCGAGCCCCGCAGTTTGAACCCACATCCTGCAAAAACCATCATGACTAAGATTAGTAACAAAAATGTCAATCTTCTCATAACAAAAACCTTATATCTGATTCGACTTGGCTGAAATAAAAAACATGAAGCAACTTCGAATTCTAGGGTTATTCAAGACTCAATAACAACATTTACGAGTCGCCCAGGGACAATTATAATTTTTTTTATTGTTTTTCCTATTGTGTATTTTTGTGCCTCATCACTCGCCAGCACAGCGCCCTCGATATCTGGTCTCTCAGCATTTGCAAGAACTTCTATTTCTCCTCTTTTTTTCCCGTTGATTTGAATAATGAGTTTTTGAGTGCTTTGCGCCAGCGCAGATTTGTCTACCTCCGGCCATTCTGCAAGAGTCAAATCCTCTCCGTATTTCAGCTCTTCCCAAAGAATAGTGGTAATATGAGGCGTAATTGGATAGAGAATCCTAATTAATATTCCCAACCCCTCTCTCATAACCATCGATACATTTTTGTTTCTATCGCCAGTAAACAAACTACTATCAAGGACATTAAGAAGTTTCATACAAGCTGAGACCACCGTATTAAAATGCTTTCTCTGGTAGTCGTTCGTTGCTTGCTGCAAGATTTGATGAATAAGTCTTCTTGCCTCTAATAATTTAGGATATAAATCGTTTGAATTTACTGATTCCAAATTTGAAAGTATGGCGTTTTTATTATCAGTTGCATACCTCCATAGCTTTCTTAAAAACCGATGAGATCCCTCAACCCCGTCCGAATTCCATGTTAAGCTTTCCTCCGGCGGGCTACTGAAAATTATAAACAGTCTGGCAGTATCAGCCCCGTATTCATCGATCAAGCTCTGCGGATCTACCCCATTATTTTTTGACTTAGACATCGTACGGATACCCTCAGCAACTACTGGTTGTCGATCCGACCGTAATATTGCCCCGGCTTTTCGATCTTTAGTCGCCGGAGAAAACTCAACATCTAGCGGATTAAAATAATTAATCCTTCCGTCTTTAGCTTTTCTAGAAAAAACTTCGTTAAGCACCATCCCTTGCGTTAATAGGTTTTCGAATGGTTCTCCTATGGAAATCAGATCTAGATCCCTCATCACCTTGATCCAAAAACGGCTATAGAGGAGGTGCAGTATTGCATGCTCGATTCCACCGATGTACTGATCCACCGGCAACCAATAATCTACACGTTCATCCACCATTTTTTCACCGTTATCTGGACAGGCATACCGGATAGGATACCAAGATGAGTCTACGAAGGTGTCCATAGTATCGGTTTCGCGTTTAGCTGGCTCCCCACAAGAAGGACACTTGGTCAAGACAAAATCTTCTCTTTTGTCCAAGGGATTTCCCGAACCATCCGGAACGCAGTCTTCCGGCAAAACTACAGGCAATTGATTGTCGGGCACTGGAACATCTCCACATTTTGCACAATGAATGATTGGTATAGGCGTACCCCAATATCTTTGCCTTGAAATTCCCCAATCCCTCAAACGCCATTGCGATTGTGTTTCTCCAAGATCTCGTAATACTAGGTCCTCGGTTATAGAATCGATAGCCTTTTCAGATGAAAGGCCATCATATTTGCCCGAATTTATACAAATTCCCCTATTAGTGTAAAAATCGTGCCATTCCTCGAACGAAAAGGTTTTGTCCTTCACCTTTATTACCGGGATGATCTCCAAATTATATTTTTTTGCAAAATTAAAATCTCTCTCATCGTGAGCGGGAACACCCATAACTGCACCCTCACCATAATTCATTAGAACGTAGTTTCCTACCCAAACAGGTATTTTCTTTTTAGACAACGGGTGCTCGACGTAAAAGCCTGTGAAAACCCCTTTCTTTTCTAACACTGCCAACTCAGCCTCAGTAACAGTTCCGTGCCCGCACTCTTTGATGAAAGCCGCAACTATCTGAGAGGTATTAGCCGCTTTTATTGCTAAAGGGTGCTCGGGAGCTACAGCACAAAAAGTTACACCCATTACGGTGTCAACCCTCGTCGTGAAGACTCGGAGCACTTTAAATTCATCATCTATTTTATATTCAAAAGAGACATTTACACCCTCACTTTTTCCTATCCAGTTGCTCTGCATAGTTTTGACTCTGAGCGGCCAACCATCTAGCTGTTCGAGATCTGTCAACAGTTCTTGGGCGTAATTAGAAATTTTCATGTAATACATTGGGACTTCACGTCTTTCAACCAAAGCACCAGTGCGCCAACCTCGGCCGTCGATAACCTGCTCGTTAGCCAACACTGTTTGATCCACCGGATCCCAATTTACTGTCCCAGTTTTTTTGTAGACGAGACCCTTTTCTAGCATTCTTAAAAATAACCACTGATTCCACTTATAATATTCCGGCTTACAAGTTGCTATTTCCCTAGTCCAATCCAAGGCAAAGCCCAGAGACTTTAATTGCTGTTTCATATAATCAATATTTTGATATGTCCATTGTGCTGGTGGCACTTTATTAGCCATCGCGGCATTTTCTGCCGGCAATCCAAAGGCGTCCCAACCCATGGGTTGTAAAACATTATATCCCCTCATGCGATAGTACCTACTGAGAACATCGCCAATGGTATAGTTTCTGACGTGTCCCATATGTAATTTCCCCGATGGATATGGGAACATTGACAAACAATAAAACTTTGGTTTACCAGCCTCCTCCAATACTTTGTATTTATTGTCTGACAACCATTTCTCTTGCACGGTTTTTTCAATTTCTCGGGGGTTGTATAAAGTGTTCATTTCGCTGTGTGTGTATTACGTATTCCCTAATTATATCCTAAGAGACTTTTTTTTTATCTTATCCACTACTTTTTCATAAACGGTCAAGTCAGTGGTATCCTTCAAGTATATACTTTATCCTTGCGAGATCCCCAAATGTCTCAAACATATCCGATAGTTGCTGTTACGGGTTCATCTGGAGCAGGAACAACTGTAGTAAGACGAACTTTTGAGGAAATTTTTTCTGCGAGAGGCATTACTGCCGCTATAATCGAGGGAGACAGTTTTCACAAATATGATCGAGAGGAAATGGGCAAATTAGTAGGCGAGTGGGAAAGAACAGCAGGAAGAGGAATTAGCCACTTCGGCCCAGAAGCTAATTTATTTTACGAAATGGATGCTCTATTTCGAAGCTACGGTAATAGTGGTTCGGGAGTTTCTCGTCTATACCTTCACAACGAGGAGAGAGCTTCATTATATGGTAAAAAACCGGGAACATTCACCTCTTGGAAAGAAATATCTTCTAACACAGACCTACTTTTCTATGAGGGGTTACACGGGGGAGTAAAGTATAACGAAATTAATATTGCAAAACACGTGGACCTGCTCATTGGAGTCACTCCTACCATCAACTTAGAATGGATTCAAAAAATCAATAGGGATATTAATTTCAGAGGACACTCTATTGAATCGATTACTGATACTATAATTCGAAGGATGGATGATTATGTTTATTATATCGTTCCTCAGTTTTCCCGAACCCACATCAACTTTCAAAGAGTACCGACAGTTGATACATCGAACCCTTTTGGGTATTCTAAAATTCCTGAAGAAGAGGAAAGTTTTATAGTAATAAAGTTTAACGCCAGAATTAATACAATCGAATATCAGGATATAATAAGCGAAATACCTGGCTTCATGACAAGACAAGACACCATAGTAGTCCCCGGAGCTCGTGGCAGCGACGCTATGAAAATAATTCTTGGGCCACGGATTCAAGAGTTGGTTGACGCAGGTAGAATTAAAAGATCTAAAATTTAATTTTTTATCATGACTTCTCTTCTTGAAAATCTCAATAACGAACAACTTGAAGCTGTAAAAACTTCTAGTGCAGCTTCTCTTATACTAGCCGGTGCTGGCTCAGGAAAGACAAGGGTACTAACTACTAGGATAGCTTGGTTAATTGATACGCAACAAACATCTCCTCATGGGATTTTAGCGGTAACTTTCACCAACAAAGCTGCCCAAGAGATGATCTTCCGTATTTCGAATATCCTGCCAATAAACACACGTGGAATGTGGATTGGAACATTTCACGGGCTATGTAATAGATTACTAAGGCAACACCATAAAGAGGTTGGATTACCGCAGTCATTTCAAATTTTGGATAGTGCAGATCAATTATCAGTTATTAAAAGAGTCCAAAAAAAACATAATGTTGACCTTGAAAAATATCCTCCCAAACAAATCCAATACCATATTAATTCCGCGAAAGATCTGGGCCTAAGATACCATCAAATCGAAGAAACAGATGACTTCTCTCATGAGATAAACAAAATCTATGGCAAATACCAGGAATTATGCGATAAAGAGGGTGTAGTAGATTTTGGGGAATTATTGTTGCGTTGTTATGAGCTGCTTAAACTAAATCAAGTTCTTAGAAAGCACTATCAAACAAGGTTCAAGCACATACTGGTTGATGAATTTCAAGACACCAATCAACTTCAATATAATCTATTACGCCTGCTACATAACAATAAAAGTTCTATCTTCGCTGTAGGAGACGACGATCAGTCAATCTACGGTTTCAGAGGTGCTAGGTCAAATAATTTAAAAGATTATGTAAATGATTTTCAGGTATCCGAAACTATTAAACTCGAGCAAAACTATCGTAGCCACGGTCACATATTAGATGCCGCGAATGCGCTAATACAAAATAATATCAACCGACTTGGCAAAAATCTGTGGACCTCTGATGGCAAAGGGAATCAGATCAAATTATTAGAAGCTGATTCTGATCAAAATGAAGCTAATTTTATAATTAACGAAATAAAAACGTTAGAAGCTGATGACTACAGTCTAGACAACGTTGCTATATTTTATCGCTCTAACGCCCAATCACGCACCCTTGAGCATGCTTTATTTGGTGCTGGCTTACCTTACAGAGTTTACGGTGGTTTAAGGTTTTTTGAACGACAAGAGATTAAACATGCGCTTGCATATCTCCGTCTAGCGATGAGTCACGACGATGACGGGGCATTTTTAAGAATAATAAATTTTCCATCAAGAGGGATTGGACAAAAAAGCGTTGAAAAAATAAATGAAATTGCCATTCAAAATAACGTTGCACTTTATACTGCTTGCCGGGATACCAAACTTACAGGAAAAGCAGAGATTTCGCTTGAAAGATTTATTTCACTAATTGATAAATTGAGAAGTTTATGTATTACAAAAAGTCTTTCGGAAGTAATCGAGTTTACAATAAATGTTTCGGGACTAATTGAATATTATAATAACGAAAAAGATGGTATCGACCGGATAGAAAATCTCAGAGAATTAGTCAATGCCGGTATGGTGTTTGAGGCTGAAAATACACTAACCCGGGTGGATATAACAGCCTCCGACGCATCATCAAAATTTGATTCGGTCCAAGACGAAGGAAACTTACTTCCGAGCTTTCTAGCATACGCATCTTTAGAATCCGGGGAGCATCAAGCAAGCGACGGCTCAAAAGCACTTCAGTTGATGACGGTGCACGCTGCCAAAGGACTTGAGTTTGATACGGTATTCCTAACGGGTCTAGAGGAGGGTCTTTTCCCACATGAAAATAGCCTAAACGATACCAGCGGTTTAGAGGAAGAGAGAAGACTTATGTATGTAGCGATAACTCGAGCAAAGAAAACTTTGTTTATATCCCATGCGCAGTCACGAATGTTGCATGGTCAGACACGATGGAACATGCCCTCACGATTTTTAGAGGAGATACCCGGAGAAAATGTTCAAAAATCCAACGTAGAATTTACATCGATATTACCGCGAACTAGTCAATTTGAAGATCTACCCCCTAACGGTAAAAATAAACTTCCCAACGGGCTAAGAATTGGGTTGACTGTTGAACACGGAAAGTTTGGTGTAGGAGTAATCGTTCAAGCTGAAGGGCAAGGTAATGACACTCGGGTACAAGTAAATTTTGAAAACTTTGGCAACAAGTGGCTTGTATTAAGCTTTGCTAAACTAAAAACAATAGGTAAAAATTAAAAACACCCCAATAGCAAAGTTATTTGCGATCAATTAAATCCGCATATTTTTCAGAAAACTTTGAATAATGCTCCACCAATCGCTGAAATGGCAAAGGTGGGTGAGAATGTGTTAGCTCCCCGGATCTTGGAAGATATAAATCGTACAGTCTTGAAATCCAGAAACGTAGTGCCGCAGCTCGTAGCATCGACGGCCAAGCCTCAATTTCATTACTAGTCAATGTCCTAATTTTTGTATACGAGGCAATCAAAGACTTTGCAGTATTGACATCCAGTGCACTATTTTCAGTTCGACACCAATCATTGACCGTAATAGCAAGGTCATAGACCAAAAGGTCGTTGCAAGCGAAATAAAAGTCAATTACTCCCCCGATTATCTCCCCATCAAAAAGAACATTATCTCGAAACATATCGGCATGAATAATCCCTTTTGGAAGGTTTTTGTTATTTAGCGAAGATTGAAATTCAATTTCTTCTTGTATTAAATCTCGAGTCTTTTTATCTAAAAATGGATAAATTTCTGGTGCTTTACTCTCCCACCAAGACTTCCCCATAACGTTATCCAAAACTCCCTCATAGGAAAATCCTGTTTGATGTATTTGGGCGAGAGTTTTTCCAACTTGGGCACAATGCTTTAGGTCAGGTTTAATTACTGGCTTTCCCTTCAAATAACTGACTATAGCGGCAGGCTTCTTTTTTAGTTCACCAAGAAATTCATTGTTTCTATTTGCAACAGGGTTTGGCACTGGAAGGCCATGCTTCGCCAAGTGAGACATTAAGCCTAAATAATAAAATAGCTCAGCATGTTTTAACTTTTCAAAAATGGTTAGAACAAACCTGCCACGATCGGTATCCAAAAAATAGTTGGTATTTTCTATTCCGGAAGAAATACCTTGAAACTTTATCAAATCACCAATTGAGTATGTTTCAAGCCAACGACTAACGTCACTCTGGGAAATAGTAGTAAAAACCGACATGTAGTATATTTCAGAACAAAATGAAAATTTGCTAGGTATAATTGTTTTCGTATTTGTAAAGAGTAGGATACTCCAAAAACTCGCGGGACTATACCGATTTATGAAAACATTGTTATTAATAGACGGATTTAATCACGTTTTTCGTGCGTATCACGCCATGCAAAGACTTGGTCTAGAAACATTCGATGGAATGCCAACAGGGGCGATCTATGGATTCCTAAACATGATTAACCGATTGAATAAGGATTTGGAATTCAGCGCGGTTGCTGCCGTTTTTGATTCTCCTGGTAAAAATTTTAGGCACAGCATTTTTCCTGATTACAAAGCAAATAGAGGGCCGATGCCTGACGATTTAGTAGCTCAAATAGATCCTCTATTCGAATGCATTCAGGCTCTCAAAATTCCCCTTATTAAACAGGAGGGATATGAGGCTGATGATCTCATTGGGACTTTGGCAAAAAAGGCTGTATCTGAGGGTTACAAGGTAATAGTATCTTCCGGCGATAAAGATTTTTCTCAGCTGATTAGCGACAACATACAACAATTGATTCCTCAAAAAAATAATAAGGATCTGATTTTAGATCGGAACGGTGTCTTTAAAAAATTTGGCGTTCATCCACATCAAATAATAGATTTTCTAGCATTGATGGGAGACTCATCTGATAACGTTCCTGGGGTCAGTGGCTGCGGTCCAAAAACTGCAAGCGACTGGTTAAATAAATATGGGAATCTTGAAGAGGTAATAGCAAATGCTAATAAAATAAAGGGGCGAGGTAGTCAAAATTTACCTGATAGTAAAAAATGGCTTGAAACTGCTAAAAAACTAGTCACTATAAAAACAGATATTGAAATCAATTATTCGATAAATAGTTTAGAAAAAAAATCTCCTGATTTCGCTAAAGTTAAAGAGCTATATAAAAAGCTAGAGCTTGAGAGTTTGCTAAAAAAAATATCTTTTTCAGAAACTTCAAACGAGATAGCAGAATCTCCAAAAAACGATTTAGAAAAAGATAAAACTAAACCTATTTACCAAACTATTACTAATGTAAAGCAACTTAAAAACCTGCTGGTGTCAGTTCAGGAAGCAAATATAACAGCCATTGATACAGAGACAACTAGCCTGAATCCCATGAATGCTGAATTGGTTGGTATTTCGCTATCCACAAAACATAAACATGCAGCTTATATTCCAGTTAATCATTCAACTAAAGACCCTCAATTAAATAAGGACGTTGTATTGAGATTAATGAAGAGTTGGCTAGAGAACCCCGAAAAATTTAAAGTAGGTCAAAACATAAAATATGATATGCACATTTTTGCGAACTATGGAATAAAGATACAAGGAGTTATTCATGACACGCTGCTTGCGTCCTATGTACTTGAATCCCATAAATCTCACAAACTGGACAATCTAGCCGAAGAAAAATTAGGTGAGATAACTATTAAGTATGAAGACGTGGTAGGAAAGGGAAAAAATCAAATAAACTTCGCAAATGTTGCCATAGAAAATGCAACGACCTATGCGGCAGAAGATGCTGATATCACACTTAGGCTCTATCAGCACTTCTCTGAGCGTTTAAAAACTAATAATACTTTAAACTATATCTATGAAAAAATTGAGATTCCGCTTATTGGAATTCTTTTAGATATGGAAAAATATGGGGTTTTAGTCGATCATAATCTTCTACACAAACAATCCATCTATATAAGTGAAAAACTTTCGGTTCTTCAAAAGAAAGTACATGATCTAGCAAATAAGGAATTTAATTTATCCTCAACAAAACAATTAAGAGAGGTTCTATTTAACGAAAAAAGTTTGCCCATTTTAAAAACCACCCCCAAAGGCGAACCCTCTACAGATGAATCTGTGCTGCAACAACTCGCACAAAATCACCCAATTGCCGATAGTCTTCTCGAGTTTCGACGACTATCAAAACTTAAAACAACTTACACCGATAAATTACCAAGAATGATAAATAAAACTACGGGGAGAGTGCATACAAATTATGGTCAAGCCATCGCGGTGACTGGTAGACTTTCGAGCAGTGACCCCAATTTACAGAATATTCCAATTAAAACTACAGAAGGGCGAAAAATAAGAGAAGCCTTTATTGCACCGAATGGCTACATATTAATATCCGCAGACTATTCGCAAATTGAACTTCGAATTATGGCTCATCTTTCGCAAGACCAAAGCCTTCTTGAAGCGTTCATAAATCACGAAGATATCCATCGACATACAGCCTCCGAACTGTACGGTCTACCACAGTCTGATATCTCGAACGAACAGCGAAGACACGCCAAAGTTATAAACTTTGGTCTCATATATGGAATGGGTAATTTTGGTCTTGCAAAACAACTCAACATTGACATCACCGAAGCAAAAAACTACATCGACCGATACTTTTCTCGATATCCCGGAGTAAAAAGATATATGGATGAAACCAAGCAAAAAGCTTCCCAAAATGGTTTTGTTGAGACGGTATTCGGAAGGCGCCTATATTTGCCCGATATAAAAGGAAAAGGTGCTCGCCGAAAAGCCGCTGAGCGTGAAGCTATAAACGCCCCAATGCAAGGAACAGCAGCAGATCTAATCAAACTAGCGATGATAAAAGTAAATAACTGGCTTCTTGATAATTCAATGAAAACAAGAATGATTATGCAAGTTCATGATGAACTTATTTTAGAAGTTCCTGAGAAAGAAATGTCAGCAATTAACGCAAATTTAGCCGAACTGATGACAAACATTCCGGGGCTCTCGGTGCCGCTTGTAGTAGATATTGGTAAGGGACGAAACTGGGATGAGGCTCATTAAGCAGGTCTAATAGAATTGTCAAATAGGGTGCTTTTTGTTAAAAAAATTTATAGAAATGATTCAATTCACCATAAGAATCTTTGGGGAATAATTTATGTGATTCGAGAATGGCGCCGTTTACATATGCCTTTGCGCGACGGCACGCCTCTTCCAACGAATTAGTCTGGGGAATCAGTGTTGCCATAGCTGAAGACAGCGCACAACCCGTGCCATGAAAATTCTGACCTTTTTTTCTTTTTGAACTCAGTATTTTTATATTTTCACCATCAAAAATAACGTCGGATAAGTTATTAGAATCTAGATGACCTCCTTTCAGGTAGATTATTTTCCCAACTGGGTAAGAAAAACTTTTATGCATTTCACGGGCGGTCGTAATCATTTCATTTAAATTATTTGGAAATAGTTTTCCAGTGATTTCTGCCGCCTCCTCTAAATTTGGCGTAACGACTTTTGCTAATGGAACTAACCATCGTCTCAAAGCTGTGATGCCGGTTTTCCCCAAAAATCGATAACCATTTGCAGATGCCGATAAAACAGTATCCAAAACAATAGGTATTTTCGGAAAAGCTTTAAGTATTTTAGCTATCGCAATGATTGAATCAGGATTTGATACTACGCCTATTTTAATCGCTGACACTTCCAGATCGGAAAGAATACTATTCAATTGATTTGCGACTATGTTATGCCCAAAAAAAGTCATTTCCTTTACACCTTTACTATTCTGAGCAGTAGCACACGTAACTACACCGCGACCGCAACCTCCTAGTGCGGAAATGGTCTTGATATCAGCAAGGACTCCTGCTCCACCAGAGGGATCAAACCCAGCTATTGCGATAATATTTGGTTTTTTTTTCATTACGCTATAATTTAGATCGATTGTCTTTCATGAAACTGAGTGTTATACAAATCTGAATAACGCCCGTTCAATTTCATCAACTGGTCATGAGTTCCAACTTCTAACAGTTTTCCCTGCTCTAAAACTATTATTCGACTGGCTTTTTCGATAGTTGATAACCTATGAGCTATAACTAGAGACGTTCTACCTCGCATCAAAGAACTTAAAGCCGCTTGTACAAATTTTTCCGACTCCGAATCCAAAGCAGAGGTAGCTTCGTCTAAGATTAGTATCGGTGCATTTTTGAAAAACGCCCGGGCTATCGCGAGACGTTGTCTTTGCCCGCCAGATAATCGTACGCCCTTTTCTCCTATTATGGTGTCGAAACCATCTGGCATTTCTAAAATAAAGTTTTTAGCGAATGCCCCCTCAGCAGCATGAATTATTTTTTGCCTTACCTCGGTAGAAGCCCCGCCGTAAGCAATATTCGCAGCGACGGTATCATTAAAAAGCGCTACCTCTTGACTAACTAGTGCAATGTGCCGCCTTAAATTTTCAAGTTTTAAAGATGATATGTCGATACCATCGATAGATATTTGGCCCCTTTGAGGCTCATAAAATCTAGCTAACAAGTTTGCAACTGTTGTTTTGCCCCCTCCTGAAGAGCCTACGATGGCAACAGTCTCTCCCTTTTTGATTTCAAAGTTGAGAGAATTCACCGCAAAATTTTGAGACACAGGATATTTGAAATCAACTTGACTGAACTCGATATTGCCCTCAACCGTTTCTAGCGTATTTTTTGCTTGGTCCCTTTCCGGGTATGAATCAATTAGTAAAAAAACGGTATCTGCTGCGGCAATTCCCCTTTGTAAATGCTCGGATATTCCGGTTAATCTTTTTAGTGGCGCAGTTAACATGAGCATGGCTGCTAAAAAAGATACAAACCCACCGACTGTTGTCATATCTTGTTGAGCTTCCAATGTGACGTAGTGAACAACAATAGCTGTAGCGACTGCCGCAAGTAGCTGAACAACAGGAACATTACCAGCGGCAGCGGCTGTTTGTCGCATCATCCATTTTCTAATATTTTCAATCGTTTGAAAAAATTTTTTCTTCTCATGCTTATGTCCTGCAAATATCTTCACAACTTTTATACACTCAATAACCTCTTGAACCACTTGCGTTAAGTTTCCCATGGCAATCTGCGTCTCGCCACTAGTTGTTCGTAGTTTAAGATTGAAAAAACGCACCACTAACGCTATTGGGGGAATCATTATGAAAGTTATAAGTGTTAGTTTCCAATTTAAATATAAAAGGTAACTCATCAAACCAATTACGGTCAGGGAATCTTTGATGAGCACGGTCACAACTTGTGTCGCAGCTTGGGTTACTTGTGCAACATCATAAGTAAACCGAGAGATTATATTTCCTGACGGAATATCTTGAAAATATCCGATTGGAAGGTTTAAAAGCCGGTCCATCATTTGAATACGAAGGTCAGCTACCACTTTATTACCAACCCAAGCAGCTGCATATTGTCCAATAAATCCACCCATCCCCCTCACTAAAAACAACAGGACAAGAAAAATAGGGGTCCATTTTATCAGCAGGGGGTCTTTATCGATAAATGTTCCGTCCAGAAATGGCTTCACTGCTACCGGTAAAGCAACCTCAGTAGCGGACATGAGAACCATCCCAAATATGGATAATGCAAAAATCCCGGCATATGGTTTAACATAACCCAACAAGCGTCCGTAAAGAATAAAGCCTGATTTGTCTCGTCTCATCTACTAATTATCCCACCAGTGAAAGAGAGGCACAATCAATACAATATCTATTTGTTTATTAATCTAATATAATCAGAAGAAATTACCTTAAGAGTACTTAATAACAGCAAGGATGCAACTTGGAAAAAAATAGTCAGTATTCTATTGGTCACTACCAGCGACCGATTATAAAAACGCCTAACCAGATAGATCGGATAGTGATGCATTCGTGCTGTGCTCCGTGTTCTGGTGAAGTGATTGAGGCAATTCAAGCGTCCGGAGTTAAACAAACCGTATTTTTTTACAACCCAAATATCCATCCACAAGAAGAGTACCTCATGAGAAAAAATGAGAATAAAAGGTTTTGTAAAAAAATGGGGATCGAGTTCATCGATGCTGACTACGATACAGATAATTGGTTTGAAAGAGTAAAGGGCTTGGAGAATGAACCTGAAAGGGGGCGGCGTTGCTCCCTTTGTTTTGATATGAGATTTGAGCGTACGGCTCTTTTCGCTCATGAAAATAAATTTGAGTTATTTACGAGTAGTCTCGGTATATCGCGGTGGAAAAATATGGACCAAATTAACTCTTCTGGTCATACTGCAGCGCAAAAATATCAAAAACTTAAATATTGGGATTTCAATTGGCGCAAAAAGGGTGGAACACAGCGAATGATTGAAATTTCGAAAAAAGAGAAGTTTTATCAACAAGAATATTGCGGATGTGTTTACTCATTGCGAGATACAAATAGATGGCGTAAAGAAAACAACCGACCAAGAATCAAACGCTTGATAAAGTTCTATTAATTATAATGTATAATTAGGATTCGAAACGTAGCGTTAATATTTGACGTGCAAAGGAATTTTCGCTTATAGTCTGACTATGGATGCCGAATTCACAGCCTTAGCAGAGAAAATCGAACAACTGATAAAAATGTGCGATAAGTTGCGAGAAAATAATCTGGCACTAAGGCAACAAATTGCAAATATAAGAAGCGAAAATGACCAGCTTAGCCATAAAGTCACCGTAGCTATCGACAAACTTGAACACCTTGTTAACCAAAACTAAACAATATAATGGTGACTAAACCTAATTCTACGAGTATTGACGTCACTATACTTGGAAGACAATTTAGCGTTGCGTGTAATGAAAAAGAAAAAGAAGAGTTATTGAGGACGGTGGAATTTGTTGATGCTCGCATGCAAGGAATCAGAGAAAACGGCAAAGTAATCGGTGTTGAAAGAATTGCCATCATGGCTGCCTTAAACATTGCTCATGAACTCTTAACTACCAAATTAGAGGGTGATTTGGATATTGGGGCACTCAGAGGTAGAATCATTGCAGCGACAGAGGAAATAGAAAAGTCATTGACTGCTCAAGACGAACTTTTTTAGTACCCCTGCAGTGTGCGTTAAGGTTTAAATATTTTTGAACCAATATATACATTAATGGATTGCTGACTCAAAGAGCACTGTTGTGTGAATCCTAATTGGAAGCACCTGAAGAGCTCGGAAAGCGAACCACCTTGAACTTTTGGTTCAAGATACTGACCTGACGGCATATGCGGGGGTATCTTTATTTTAGATAATCTACGCTTTTAACATTAACAGGGTTCCCGCAATTATGAAATATTGGCTGATGAAATCAGAGCCCCAAGTTTTCGGTATTGATGATTTAATATCGAGACCGCACCAAACAGAACCGTGGGATGGTGTCCGGAACTATCAAGCACGGAACTTTATGCGGGATGATATGGTGGTGGGAGATCGAGCGTTTTTTTATCACTCAAGCTGCCCTAGCCCTGGTATCACGGGTTTAGTAGAGATAAGCAAAAATGCATATCCTGACAAAACACAATTTGATACCTCTAGTAAGTACTTTGACCCTAAATCTACGATATCGAAGCCCCGTTGGTTTAATGTGGAAGTAAAATTCCTAAAAAAAATCCCACTTATTTCTTTAGATAAAATCCGTGGTAATAGTAAGCTCTCAACTCTTCAAATCCTAAGGCGGGGAAATCGGTTGTCTATTACACCAATTACAAAAGAAGAGTGGTCCGAAATTTTGAAAATGTGTCAATAACTTGTGGATTGGTTCATAATCTACATATTGATTGGTTTGGCTGTAGGTCTAATTGCAGGAATGCTGGGAATTGGAGGGGGCACAACTCTTGTTCCTTTACTGGTATTTGCTTTTACCAACCAAGACTTTGATAGCACCAAAATATTACACCTAGCAATAGGTACAACCATTACTACAATCGTTTTCACATCTATTTCCAGCCTTCGACAACATCACCGAAGAGGTGTGGTTAGATGGGATATCTTTAAAAAGGCAACGCCCGGATTAATCGGTGGAACCTTACTTGGAACGTTTGTAGCAGATGTCTTAAGCTCTGAATCATTGGCAATATTTTTTGTTCTATTTGTATACTATTCTTCTATTAAACTTTTTTTTGATTCTAATCATTCTACTAAAAGAGAACTCCCAGGAGTTATCGGGGTTACCTTCGCTAGTATCTTAATAGGAATTATTTCTAGCTTTGTAGGTGCTGGTGGAGGAGTTATATCGATACCACTAATGGTTATGTGTAACGTCCCAATCCTTCAGGCAGTCGGGACATCTGCAGCCTTAGGGTTACCCATTGCTGTAGCTGGATCGATTGGTTACATCTACCACGGTTTAGGGGAAAGTCTATTGCCTGCTCTATCTTTCGGATATGTTTATACTCCAGCACTGCTGGGTATAGTCCTCGGAACGTTTATAACTGTTCCCTTTGGGGTGCGAGCCGCTCACCAAATGCAAGGTGATTCTTTAAAAAAAGTTTTTGCCGTCTTGCTTTTTCTATTAGCAAGTAGAATGGCATGGGAAATTTTAGGTACTTGACGAGCATCTATGCAAAATTCAAAGCCTTTTTACTCTCTCTAATTTTTTGCAATCGATGAGCTTATTTGTGGTTCATTACTTAAATTGTCTCGAATAATATTTTTTTGAATTTTTCCCATTGCATTCCTGGGAAGCTCGCTAACTGAAAAAATATACTTCGGAACTTTATAGTTCGCTAATTGTGTTTTTAGAGTATTCCGTATTTCATTCTCATCTATCCCTTGATGACCCGCCGGCACAACGACCGCCACCACTGCTTCTCCTAAGTCGTGGTGTGGCACTCCTACCACAGCAACCTCGCTCACGTCGCTGACCTTCTGAATCATTTGCTCGACTTCCTTAGGATAAACGTTGTAACCCCCGGTAATAATCATGTCCTTAGCTCTACCCACTATACTAAGGTATTTTTTTTTATTCAGATATCCAATATCTCCTGTCTTAAACCATTTATCCGCAGTAAATTCGGAATCTGTTTTTTGCGGTGAACGCCAGTATCCGTTAAATAAACTAGGTCCTTTTATTTGTATTTCTCCAACGTCGCCTTCACCCAACTCTACATTATTGTCATCAACAATTCTGAGTTGATAGTTTTCTAAACAAATACCAACCGTTCCGACAGAATCTTTGCTCCCAGGAGGTGTGGCTGTAATTATCCCCGCCTCAGACATTCCATAACGCTCTATAATTTTCTTGCCTGCACGTTCTAGAAACTCAATTTGTAGTTTTTCAGTCAGTGGAGCTGAGCCAGATATAAACAAGCGAATATTTTTACACTTTTCAATGTTTAATGAAGCATCATCCAGTAATCTTGAATAGTAAGTAGGAACGCCCATGAATATAGTCGCTTTGACCAAATTTTGGATTACCTCTGTCGTATTAAATTTATTGATCCAAATTATCTTTGCCCCAGTGATTAAAGCGGAATGATTGGCGACAAAAAGCCCGTGTATGTGAAATATGGGTAATGCATGTAGCAAGATATCTGATTCGTCAAATAACCATGTCTTGGCCAAAATTTCTGCATTATTTGCAATATTTCCGTGTGTCAACATTGCACCTTTGGGTTGACCTGTAGTTCCTGATGTGTAAATCAAAACTGCCAAATCTGATGATTCCCTATACACAACAGCTGAGAGTCTTGTAGCTTCGGCCCCACTTTTACTAATCTCATCTATACTAATTACGTTGATATTACTTTTGTCGCCAGCCACTCGCCGAATCTTATCGTCCGTAGTTTGATCAGCAATGACAACTTTCGGCATGGCATTTTCTAGAAAAAACTTCAGCTCTCTATCGCTGTAAGCTGTATTAAGCGGAACATAGACTAGTCCAGCACTCAGGCATGCTAAATAAAGAATAAGAGCCTGAGGACTCTTCTGAATTTGTACTACAACGCGGTCACCCGGCTTTACTCCTGTTTGCAACAAAGTTTCAGCATATTGTGAAGTCGATTTAATTAAATCTGAATATTTGAGATAGTGCTTTTCTCCCCACTCGATGGCAACCCGATCTTGGTGTTTATTCATCGAATCCAGTAGAATCTTATAGAAGTTTTTATTTATCATTTCTCCATGAACTCGTCAACGACGCCGCATTTTATAAAATCATTGGTCGATATTTCAAATTGAAATTTTTTACCTATTACAGCTTCAACTGCCTTCTCGGGGAGTAGAAAAAACTTAGCATTTAATTCCGCTCTTACCGTGCCACAGCCAGATGCCAACGATACATAAGCGCCACCTCCCGCACACCCTTTTACAACAAGCTTCACCGAAATTTTTCGTCTCTTAGCCTCAGCTAAGCACAGCGCAGTATGAGCCATGTAATCTGATAAAATAACCTGTTCGTTTTCTAAGTTCATCGCGTGACTAGAGGCATTTAAAGTTATAGTTATGCGAGCTCCGATTTTTGCGCGCAGTAAATATTCGGATAAGGCGATCATTTCACTAGCGCCCACGCCGCCCCCATTGCCAACTTTATAGTTTTTAGTTGAATTAACGTCAACCTCTGGGATTTTTTCCTTATCTAACCGCTGGGCTAGCTCATTTTGGCGAACTAATAGGTTGTTTGCAACTGAATTATCATTCTTTAAAATGTTATTGAGCAACGCCTTGTAAGCCTCTGCATGATCTTGGCATAAAAAATAAGATTTATCGACGCTATTTCTTGCTTTCGCACTGAAACTTTCAAATATTGAATCAATGTTCTCAATCTTATATTTAGAGAAGGATTTTTTTTCAAACATTAGTTTGGGGCCGGACATCCCGAACATAGCTTTTTCAGATAAAACTTTATGAGAGGATGCGGCAGCTATCATGCTAGATCCTCCAAAACAGTTTCTGACTACCATACTAATAAGAATATTTCCCTCAAGCCTGAAATATAGCACTTGACGATACAATTCACGAAACGCCCCAAGGGCCTTAAAACCGTCATTTAGCCGAGCTCCGGCTGAGTCTAGAAAAAAAACTAAAGGGATTTTTTTTAAACGATTATTTTTAATAATTTCTATGAGTCTTTGACTCTCGTACAGTCCGAACGTACCGCCTTTCTTTTTACCATTTGTGAAAATCACTGTTGCTGTCTTTCCAGAAATACCAACTTCTCCTATAAACACCGATCCGTATTCTTTAAAGAATTTCCCCTGTCCGAAAAATACTTGTGATACCCGTTTGTGGCACGGAAGGTCTGCAAAAGACGTTTTATCAATTATATTTGACACCACTTGCAAATAATTTCCTCATAGGCCGCTACGGCTTTCTCAACTTCTCCCATCACGCAGTACTCGTTGGTCTGATGAGCCATCTCAGGTTGCCCAGGGCCCATGATGATTGTAGGAGGGTGGCCATAAGCTTCATTTAAAGCTGCAGCATCGGTGAAATAGGTAGCCGTTTTTGCCAATGGATTTTCTCCAAGGATAGGTGCCATAATCTGAAAAATGTCTTGAATCCAAGGGTCTGATGGCTCTGTAAATACAGAGTCTACATCGAGCATAGTCTCTATGGTTACATCTTCGCCCACAACCCTCTCTAGTGCCTTTTTTATTTCATAATGTGGCGATGTTGGAACCGAACGTATGTCAACCCCGATGGTTGTTTCGTCGGGTACCGAATTTATATTTAATCCACCACTAACGGTTCCAACATTCAACGTTGCCTGTCCCATCAATTTGTGAGGGTCATTACAAAATTTAAATTTCTCAAGTGCTGTTAAAACTCTCGCTGCTTTATAAGCCGCGTTAACTCCTCTGTCTGGCATTGAACCATGAGCCGTTATTCCATGCGTCTTCGCTTTTAGCCAATAGGCACCCTTATGACCAACCATCGGATAATTTGCTGTAGGCTCCCCTACAAGTACAGCTCCAACTCGTCCTAATACTCCCGGTTTTTTAGCCAAATGAAATGCTCCCTCGCACCCCGTCTCCTCACCTGCTGTAAAAACCAACTCTAACCCCGGAGAACGCGATAATTTTTTTCCTAAACCACTTATCGCCGCAACAAAAGCTGCTATTCCCGACTTCATATCACTAGTACCCCTGCCAAACAATTTGCCCGAGTCTGTCTCCCCATCGAAGGCTGATTTTTTCCATTCTGCTGCACCCAATGGCACAGTATCTAGATGCCCTGTAAAGCATAAAGGGAGTTTTTCTTTCGACTCTCCAATCCTCGCAATCAGATTAGCCCGATTGAACCCCATCTCATGATACTCGACAGAAAATCCTTCCTCTTCTAAAAAGTTTCCCAAAAATTCCGCACATTGACGCTCATCACCTGGTGGATTTATGGTGTTCATTCTCACAATGCTTTTTGTAATTTCAATCACTTTCTGATTTTTTTTCATAATATGCCCCCAAAGCATGTCATTGTTTTGAGCCAAAATAGGCCAGCTGGACCTGGTCTGTTTTATTCAGTTCCGCAGAAGCGCCGCTAGCAACAACTTTCCCTTGGGCTATTAAATACCCGTAGTCTGCGATTTCCAACGTTTGTTTTACGTTTTGCTCAACTAAAAGCACTGTAATGCCCCGTTCTTTAATTGAACGAATCACCTTAAAATTTTCCTTAACAAAAAGCGGTGATAAACCGAGGGATGGTTCATCAATTACTAAAAGTCTAGGTGCACTCATAAGCCCCCGACCAATCGACAACATCGCTTGTTCCCCTCCTGACATTGTGCCTGCAAGTTGTTTTTTTCGATCAGATAACTGTGGAAAAATTTTCAATACCTCTTCTATGCGGCTACCAATTTTGCGTTTATTTTTTTCTAATATCGCTCCTGTCAGCAAGTTTTCTATCACTGTTAATTTTGGAAAGACTCTGCGTCCCTCCGGAATCGTGGAAATTCCTAAACGAACAATATTGTGTGTAGCTTGATGAGTAATTTCTTCTCCATCAAAAAAAATTTTACCCTGTCGTGTTGGGGTAAGTGCCAACAACGCTCTAATCAATGTCGTTTTCCCAGCACCATTTGCGCCAAGCAAACATGTGATCTTTCCTGGTTTAACCTTTAGGGATACACCAGACAATACGTCCGCCTCATCGTAACCTACGTATAAATCGTCAACCTCTAACAAGTTCGGCAATGTTAATCTTCTCCCAAATACGCAGTCCGCACGCTCGGATTACGCGAAACATCTTTAAAACTTCCTTCACTTATTTTTTTTCCATAACTAAGAACTATACACCGATCAGTCACGCTTTCGATGACGTTCATTTCGTGCTCAATTAAAATTATTCCGAGATCGGGACTTTTTGTCTTTATTTCATGAAGGTCGTTCATAAAATCGCGCGTCTCCTCTTGTGTCATACCTGCCGAGGGCTCATCTAAAAGCAAAACCTTCGGATCACTAATCAATGCCCGGCAAACTTCTATTCTCCTACGATCTATCATAGAAAGCTTACTTACAGGTTCATACAATTTATCCACGAGCGCTGGATTAAAAACAGAAATTATTTTTTTTACTTTATTTATTTTTTTTTCTATTTCTTGTTTTAGCTTACTTCTTTGAAATAGGTTAAAAAATAAGTTGGTATTCAAACTACTACTGTCGCCTATTAATAAATTGTCGAAGACCGACAAAGCAACTGCCAGTCTCAATCGCTGAAATGTTCTTGTAATACCACATTTGTATATTTGTTGTGGAGTAAATCCGGTTATATCTTTTCCAAGCAGTGAGGTAGTTCCAGCCGCTTGTCTATATATCCCAGTTATGGTGTTAAAACATGTGGTTTTTCCTGATCCATTGGGGCCAATAAGCCCTAAAAGCTCCCCCTTTTCCAAACTAAAATTTAGATCAGATAATGCAGTCAACCCACCAAATTTAACGGTTAATCCCTGAGAATTAAGTAACGAATTTCCCATTAAACTTTTCCCCAGCCTCGATAAAAACTTCGTAAGGCTTTTTTAAACAAACCATCAGGGCGATAAAGTAACACTAAAATTACAAGAAGAGCGAACAGTAGGAGACGATATTCCTGTATAAATTGAAGCTTTTCCGGCAAAACGATTATAAGAAATGCTGCAGGTATCACTCCCCAAGGGTTTCCAATCCCACCCAAAATGACTATCGATATAAGAATTAATGAATCTCCAAATGTAAAATTAGTTGGTGCGATATGACCTAACATTTTAGCGTACAGCGCTCCTGATAAACCAATAAAAAAATTACCTAGGGTAAATGCCAAAATTTTCCAAGATGAAATATTAATTCCAAACGACGCGGAGGATATTTCGTCGATACGTAAAGCATCCCAATGTAGTCCTATCCACGATTTTTCTAAAAAACGTGTCAAAGTAAAAATCGAAACCATGACAAGCAAAGAAAATAACACGTAATTCAGATAAAACGACCCCCCGAAAAATGACTTTCCAAAATCCCAACCAAACATGTTCATCGAAGAAATCTTTAACCCTTGCGGCCCACCTAAAGTGTCATTCAATTCTAAAAACGTTTTAAACAAGAGGGCAAAAGCAATAGTGACTAAAGCTGCATAATGACCTCTAGTGCGCAAAATCGGCAAAATCAAAACAGAGCCCACTAATGCGGCCATAAAACCTCCGGTTAAAACCGACAAAATATCCGGAAAATTCTCACTACTCAATACGGCAATGGCATATCCACCTACCCCGAAAAAAGCTGCTCCAGCAAAATTTGTTAGACCTGCGTATCCTAGCTGTATTGTCAAACCGAAACATACTGTTGAGTACAACGCAACCGATGCAATCATAAATAGCGCAAAATGCTCGTTTCGTAGAATGATAAGAACTGTTAGCAAAGCTAAAAAGATACATATCAAAAAGCCATAGCGAGATTGCCTTGCAAAAACAATTACCTCTTTAAAACAATCCCGTCTTTTCACAAAATAAAAAAGCCCTCCTCCCACTAGCATTAAAACAGTGAAGCTTAGCTCGTCTTCAACTAATAAAAAAACGGTAAGAAAAATGGCGGTGACAAATATCACGCTTATCGATACAAATCTTTCTTTTACTCGCAAAATTACATTTCTCATACTCGATCCGATTTAGTTTCAGCCAACAACCCTGTAGGACGCCATGCCATTACTGCGATAATAACAACAAAGGCAAACACATCTTTGTAGGCAGGCACCTCGAACCAAATAGCTCCAATTGTTTGAAGAAGAGCAAACAAAAAACCGCCAATGATAGCCCCTAAAATACTACCCAACCCTCCTACTACAGCGGAACTAAAACCAACAACGCCCAGCAATAAACCCATAGAGAAATTTATCTCGTTATAATAAAGTCCATTAAGAACCCCAGCTAGAGCCGCCAGACCCGAACCAAGGGCAAAAGTACCTAAGACAATTTTCTGGAAATTAATACCCATCAATCGAGCGGTTTCCGAATCTTGAGCGACAGCTTGAATTGAAAGCCCCAAACGAGTTTTTTTTATCAATAGATGAAGGAAACAAATCGCTGCTAATCCTCCGAAAATGATAATTAAACTATCGTGCCTAATCTCCAAACCAAAAATAAAAATATCGGTATCGGGGAGAAGCTTTGGAAATGGTTTAGGGTTTGAACCGTTCGGATAAAATAGTCTTACCGCTTCACGAACGGCCAGTCCAAGCATTAATGTAATTAACAAAGTGTTTAGAGGTGGTGCTCCTCTGAGTGGGAGTACTAAGAAACGAGCAACAATAGCACCAAACAAAGCCATAGCGGCGAAGGCAAAAGTAGTGGTAATAACAACCATCATCCAAATGGAAATCGATACAAAATTCTGTAGTGAAATATATGCTATCAAGGCAGCAAATGCACCCGCCATCAAAACATCACCATGGGAAAATTTTATGACGTTTAGAACACCGAAAAAAAGCGTGAATCCGACAGCCACCATCGCATAGATTACGCCAAGCACTAAACCATTGATGAGGTATTGATCTAGAGAACCTAACAACATAAATTGTAAAAGTTTTATTTTGGGTTTTGTCTGTTTAACGAACGAATATTATCTGCATATTCACTCATCTCCCAAATTTTCCATTTTCCATCTTGGACTACAAATCTTGTAATCAGTGGAACCATATTTTGCCCATTTTCATCGAAAGTAATTTTACCGATCACCGAATTGTAATTTCGAACTTTATTTAGATAGCTTGTTATTTTTTTTCGATCGGGTCCTTCGCTTTCTATAGCATCTATTAACAAGTTGGCCGCGGCGAAAGCGAAGGGACCGTATGCTTCTGGGGGAGACGAGTAGTTATTACGATCGTATTCGGCTAGAAACATTTTTCCACCTGGTAACCTTTCTGCCGAATCTCCTTCCCTGAAAGCTAACGTACCTTCAGCTAAAGTTCCTGCTCCCTCGATGTAAGCGTCCGAGATAATTCCCGATGTTCCCTGAAAAATTGCCGGTATATTAAGCCTATCCATCTGAGTTCGAACTCGAACACCGATCGGAGTGATCCCGCCAAAATAAATAACATCAGGCTCAAGTGCCTTGATTTTTGTCAGTTCCGCATTGAAATCTTGTTGGTCCGCTGTAACCCCAAAACGGCCAAGAACAATTCCGCCATACTTCTCCAAGCTTTCTGTAAAATATTTATCGTGTCCTTTTCCATAATCAGTAGTGTCATGAATAATTGCCCATGTTTTGTAGCCAAGGTCCACCATGAATTTTGCCGCCACATCGTTTTGGTTAATCATCGTCCCATTGACCCTGTGAACCTCTGGGTAATCGTTACCATAGGTAATTTTCGGTAGCACAGCACCCCAAACGATCATCGGCATTGCAAATTTATGAAAAACATCCACGGTACCAACAGCAACCGCCGAACAATAGTGAGCTACAGCCCCGAGTATACTAGAATCGGCTGCAGCTTTCGTAGCCACTTGAATACCAATGTTTGGTTTACATTCGTCATCTAGTGCGACCAGTTGATATTTATATTGTTTTGTAACGTCCGCGTTAGCGAGTTTGATAGCCAAATCGACTGAATTCCGACCTCCTATACCATTAGCTGACACACCACCTGTTAAGGGCCCAATAAAACTGATTTTAACGGCACTGCCGTCTTCTGAGGAGCAGCCCACCACTAACAAACAAAAACTAAATATTAAAAACCCTCGGTTTAGCATATTTTCTCCTCCAACAAACGGTGTCATTTTGACTGGCGAATCTCTGTCAGCGTAGGCTGACCTTGCTTTGTTGTCAATGGAACCGAAATTACACATTTTGCGAACACGATAGCTGGCAGAGCATAGATAAATCGATTGAGGGGGTCTACCAAAACCCTTATTTTTTTTCGCGCCGAATCATAGCAAGCTGGGCCGTAAGCATGGCAAGCTCAGCCTCTACTGTTGCGACCTCTTGTTTGTCGACCGCTTTTTTGAGGGCTTCCTCTGCTTGTTGCCGCGCCTCCACAGCTTTGGCCTCATCCAAATCCTCTGCCCTTATAGCGGTGTCTGCCAAAACGGTCACAATTGAAGGCTGAACCTCCAATATACCTCCAGCCACAAAAATATTGCTCTCAATATCATTACCTGGCAGTTTAATTCGTACCGATCCAGCTTTTATGCTGGTTATAAGCGGGGTATGTTTCGGGTAAATCCCAAGGTCACCACTCTCCCCGGGTAGAACAACAAATTCTGCCTCGCCTGAAAAAATTTCTTCTTCCGCGCTAACCACATCTACTGTAAGTGTGTTTGCCATATTTTTAAAATCAATAAAAAGTGATAGATCCTAATACAAAAAATTTACATTTCTTTTGCTTTTTCTATTGCTTCATCGATTCCACCCACCATATAAAAAGCTTGTTCGGGTAATTCATCACACTCGCCATTACAGATCATTTTGAATCCTCTGATGGTCTCTTTTAATGATACAAATTTACCCGGAGAGCCTGTGAAAACCTCTGCAACATGAAATGGCTGGGATAAGAAACGCTGAATTTTTCTCGCTCTCGACACCGCTAGTTTATCCTCTGGACTTAGCTCGTCCATTCCGAGAATTGCGATGATATCACGCAGCTCCTTGTACTTCTGCAAATTAGCTTGGACCGCTCGAGTCGTAGCGTAGTGATCTTCACCAACCACGTTCGGATCCACTTGCCTCGAAGTGGAATCTAGTGGATCTACCGCTGGATAAATTCCAAGTGACGCGATATCCCTACTTAGAACAACGGTAGCATCCAAATGCCCAAAAGTCGTCGCCGGCGAGGGATCGGTTAAGTCATCAGCCGGAACATACACAGCCTGAATTGATGTAATTGATCCTACTTTTGTAGATACTATTCGCTCTTGAAGTTTACCCATCTCCTCTGCCAAAGTGGGTTGGTAACCAACTGCAGATGGCATTCTTCCCAGAAGCGCTGAAACTTCAGTGCCAGCTAATGTGTACCTATATATATTGTCCACAAAGAACAATATATCTCTTCCTTCATCCCTAAACTTTTCGGCCATTGTAAGCCCAGTCAAAGCTACTCGTAATCTGTTGCCTGGAGGTTCGTTCATCTGACCGAAAACCATACCGACCTTATCTAGAACATTTGACTCCTCCATTTCGTGATAGAAATCATTACCCTCGCGAGTTCGCTCTCCAACTCCAGCAAAAACTGAAAGACCAGAGTGCTGTTTTGCAATATTGTTAATTAGCTCCATCATATTTACGGTTTTTCCAACGCCGGCACCTCCGAACAACCCAACTTTTCCACCTTTTGAAAATGGGCAGATGAGGTCTATAACTTTGATGCCCGTTTCCAACAATTCAACCGACGGTGATAATTCCGCAAATTTCGGCGCGGGAGCGTGTATTGGTCGTAACTCATCTGACTTGACAGGGCCTGCCTCATCAATTGGTCTGCCGAGAACGTCCATTATTCGACCTAAAGTGCCTTCTCCGACTGGCACAGAAATAGGAGCTCCTGTATTACGGACTTGCATACCTCTTCGAATCCCATCTGAAGACCCCAAAGCGATACATCTAACTATCCCATCTCCAAGCTGTTGCTCAACTTCAAACGTAAGTTCTTCTTCTGCGAAAGATTCATCAGCACCCTTATCTTCCACAAGTTTTAGAGCATCATATACTTTAGGCATTGCCTCGCGCGCAAACTCTATATCGACCACTGCTCCGATACATTGGACGATTGTTCCTGTTTCTTGTGCCATGATTTCCTTCTCATTTAAATCAAAAGTTTAAATAACGACCCCTATACCGCAGCCGCGCCTCCTACAATTTCCGATAACTCTTGGGTAATTGCTGCCTGCCTTGATTTATTATAAATCAAGGTTAGCTCATCAATTAAAGAAGCCGCATTGTCCGATGCTGACTTCATTGCCACCATACGTGCAGATTGCTCGGAAGCCATATTTTCCGCAACCGATTGAAAAATAAGGGTTTCTATATACCTCTTAAGAGCTTTATTTAAGATATCTTTAGCCTCGGGCTCATAAATATAATCCCATGAACCCTGTGGCGCCCCAAGGTGATCTCCCGCGAGGGGCAGTAACTGCTCGCGCACCGGCTCCTGTTTCATAGTATTGATAAATTTAGTATATAAAAGATCCACTTGATCAAATCTATCTTCAGTGTATCCATCCAACATAATTTTTACTGCGCCAATCAACTCCTCAAGTTTTGGCGTATCGCCTAGGGGAGTAACATGGGAAACAACATTAGCGCCTAATCTCTGCATTGCGGCCAAACCTTTTCCACCAATACAACACACGTCAATTTCCTCGCCTTCATCTTTCAGCCGCTTATACCTTGCTAGCGCCATCCTAAGAAGGTTTGTGTTCATCCCACCGCAAAGACCTTTATCTGTGGTAACAATGATCATACCTGCGCGTTTAACCGTATCTCGTTCTATCAAAAATGGATGCCTATATTCGGGGTTGGCGTGTGAAATGTGAGCAGCCAAAGTACGCATTTTTTCACCATACGGTCTAGCTGATCTCATTCTTTCCTGCGCTTTTCTCATTTTCGATGCAGCAACCATTTCCATGGCTTTCGTAATTTTTCTAGTGTTCTGAACACTTCGAATTTTGGTTCTAATTTCTTTTGTACCGGCCATTACTCTTTTCTCTTCAATAATTCATCTTGATTTTAATAAGTTCCGTTTTTCTTCCAATCCTCAATCGCTTTTGATAATGTTTTTTCATCATCCTCAGTTAATGTTTTTGTGTCATCTATTGTTTTAATTAGATCAGGATGGTGACTACTGAGATAGTCTTTCATGGATTTTTCCGCCGAAAGCGCTTTCTCAACCTCTATATCATCAAAAAAATCGTTATTAACTGCAAAAAGCGTCAAAGCCATTTCCCAAACTTCCATAGGAGAATACTGGACTTGTTTCATCAACTCGGTAACTAAACGACCTCTCTGCAGCTGTTTTCTCGTCGCCTCATCTAGATCGGAGGCAAACTGAGCGAAGGCGGCCAATTCGCGATATTGCGCTAACGCTAACCTAACTCCCCCACCCGTATCTTTCCTCTTCATAATTTTTGTTTGAGCCGCACCACCAACACGCGATACCGAAACACCCGCGTTAATAGCAGGTCTTATACCCGCGTTAAAAAGGTCGGTTTCAAGAAATATTTGACCATCCGTTATCGAGATAACGTTCGTTGGAACAAAGGCGGAAACATCACCAGCCTGAGTCTCAATTATAGGTAATGCTGTTAGTGAGCCTGTTTTTCCTTGTACCTTCTTGTCGGTATGCCTTTCGACCCAAGCTTCAGATACCCTAGCAGCCCTCTCAAGCAATCTGGAGTGCAGATAAAACACATCCCCCGGATAGGCCTCTCGACCGGGAGGGCGTCTTAGTAAAAGTGAAATTTGCCGGTAAGCCCAGGCTTGCTTGGTTAGATCATCATAAATTATCAAAGCATCTTGACCGTTATCCCGAAAATACTCTCCCATGGTACATCCGGAGTACGCCGAGATATATTGCATAGCTGCGGACTCTGAAGCTGTTGCCGCAACGACAATGGTATATTCCATGGCACCATATTCTTCCAACTTTCTCACCACGTTAGCAACGGTAGAGGCTTTCTGGCCAATAGCCACGTAAACACAAAAAAGATCCTTGCCTTTTTGATTAATAATTGTGTCCACAGCAACTGCTGTTTTTCCAGTCTGGCGATCTCCGATTATTAGCTCACGTTGCCCTCTACCAATTGGAACCATCGAGTCAATAGCTTTGAGGCCTGTTTGTACAGGTTGTGAAACCGACTTTCTCCATATGACACCCGGAGCCACTTTTTCTATTGGATCAGAGGAATCACTTTGGATAGGTCCTTTGCCATCGATCGGATTTCCGAGGGCATCAACCACTCTTCCGACCAAAGCCTCCCCTGTAGGGACCTCCAAAATACGCCCCGTGCTTCTCACCATATCGCCTTCGGTAACGTGGGTATAATCGCCTAGAATCACTGCCCCGACAGAATCTCTTTCTAGGTTAAGTGCTAGACCTATCGTATTGTCGGGAAACTCTAACATTTCTCCTTGCATCACATCCGCAAGACCATGCACTCGGCAAATTCCGTCCGTAACAGACACCACCGTTCCTTGTGTTTTTACCTCTGTCTCATCTTGAAAATTTTCAATTTTATTTTTAATTAATTCACTAATTTCCGAGGGATTCAACTGCATTACTAGTTCGCTCCTATTTTGAAAGATTGAAATTCATGCTTTTTAACTTTCCGTTAATCGACAAGTCCCAAACTTTGTCACCGATTTCAACTTTTATACCCCCTATTAGATCTTTTTCAATTTTAACGATGGGGTTTACCAATTTGTTAATTTTTTTCGCAACTATGCTAACTACTCTATCAACTTCATCCGCTTCCAAGTCAAATGCTGAATATATGGCCACATCTACTTTGCCTTTTGCGTCTGCTTTCAACTTTTCATAGATTTCAGTTATTAATGGTAATACCTGTAACCTTTGGTTCTTTATGACCAACTGCATAAAATTTTTTGCCTCATCGCTAACTCGTCCATCCATTATCGAATTGAACACTGACTGGACATTGCGATTGGTGATTTTAGGATTTTTTAAAAAATTTTGCATTTCTTCAGTTCGATAGCTCGCTAATAAAAACTCTAAGTCAATTGACCAATCGTCCGTTGTTTTGGCGCTCTGACCCAGCTCAAAAAGCGCATCAGCGTAAGGACGTGCAATTGTTACTAACTCTGCCACTGTTAATTAAACTCCTCTTCAAGCTCCATTAATATTTTTTTGTGTTGTGCTTTATCAACCTCTTGTTTTAAAATTTTTTCAGTCCCTGCTATCACGAGGGAAGATAACTGAGAGCGGAGCTCCTCCTTTGCTCTTGCTAATTCTTGGTCTATATCCGCTTTGGCGCCCTCCAAAATTCGTTCCGCCTCGGCATGGGCTATGGTTTTTGCCTCTTCGACAACCTCGGCGCCTCTTTTTTCAGCTTGACCAATAATTTCTGATGCATTAGCTCGCGCTTCAGTAATTACGTCTTGAGACTTTTTCTCGGCTTGCTCGAGATCTCTTCGACCCTGTTCAGCTGCAGCCAGACCGCCAGCTATTTCCTGCTGGCGCTCATGCATCGCTTTTTGAAGAGGGGGCCAAATATACTTCATTGTTATCCAGATGAATACACCGAACCAAATAACATGACCGAGCAACGTAGCGTTGATATCCATATCGGATTCTCCTAGAAAGCCACTGGGCTTTTAGCCATTTATAATGGCGATGAATGGATTAGCGAATAAAAGATATAGTCCAATACCCACTCCTATCATTGTCACAGCATCAAGAAGGCCAGCTACAATGAACATTTTTACCTGTAGGATAGGTATCATTTCAGGCTGCCGAGCAGCGCCCTCCAGAAAACGACCACCCAAAATTCCAAACCCAATTGCCGTTCCGAGAGCACCCAGCCCAATCAACAATGCTACAGCTATAGCAGTCATACCTAAAACCGACGAGATTTCCATTTTTTTCTCCTACGTAAAGCGAATTAAAATTCAGATCTAAAAAAACAATTTGTCGTCACTAGTGACTTTCTGCAGCCATGCTCATGTACACAATCGTTAGCATCATAAACACAAACGCCTGCAAAGTAATAATTAAAATGTGGAACAACGCCCACGGAAGTGCCAGCGGAAGCTGCCACACCCCAAACAGCGCTATCAAAATGAACACCATCTCACCAGCATAAAGGTTGCCAAACAATCTTAATGCAAGGGAAATCGGCTTCGCTATATCTTCTATAATTCGAAACAGTAAATTAACTGGAAAAAGCCATTTTCCAAATGGCACTGTTAGGGCTTCTTTAGCCAGCCCCAAAACCCCCTTATGTTTGATGTTCATTCCGATCATGATTGCAAAAACCGTCAGGGATAAAGCAAAAGTCAAGTTAGGATCCGTGGTCGGAACCTGCTTGAAGTAATTGACTCCTAATAGGTGTAAGCCTTGAGACAAAAAGTCAACCGGAATTAAATCCATAGCATTCATCAAAAAAACCCAAACGAATATAGTAATTGCTAGGGGGGTGACAAGATCGCTCTTACCATGAAAGGTATCTTTTACCTGATCATTGACCATTGTAACCACCATTTCAACGAAATTTTGAAACCCGCTGGGAACTCCGCTCGATGCTTTTTGAGCTGCTCTAAACATTAATCCAAACGCAAGCAGCCCTAAAAAACCCGAAACTAGGAACGTGTCCAAGTGCAGCGCCCAAAAACCCTCCCCTATCTTTAAATTGGTTAGATGGTGGTTTATATATTCTGCAGATGTCTGTGATCCTGCGTCTGAACTAGCCATTTAACTAAGCCTCTTCTGTACAATTTGCCAAGGCCGCCCAGTATACCAGTAGAGCGGCGATATAGGACGAAAATAGTGCTAAAAAATTTACAGATTCAAAAATAACAAAGGTAAACGTGAAGAAAATTGCTGTAGAAAAATATTTCCAAATTTGGCCTTTGATCTGGCCTCGGTATGCCTCCCATGGCGATGGCTCTGGATTAATTCCAATTCGCCATCCATACAGAAAAGTCGGTACTAACGCTATCAATCCTCCAGCCAAGGCCGAAAGACCGTTGACCGCCCCCCCGAAAACAAGGAAAGAAACCGACACAATGCAAACCAAAAAAAATTGCACCTTGATCAACTTCTTAACTTGATCACGCACGAAAAAATCAGAGCCTTCAATTAAAAGAGACATAAGTATGGTGAATTTAGTAAAGGGTGATTTTATTTCTCTGGGTACTGACGTGTCAACGAAAATTCGTTAAGGTGCCGGATGCCAATTGCTTTAATTCTACGTTTTGAGTTTCTTTATCAAAAAATCTAATTGATCTAAATTCGAGTAGTTTATTAGTAAAATCCCACTTCCTCGCTTTTGATGTTTAATAGTGGTAAGCGTGCCGAGAGTATCTGTAAGTTCATTTTCTAAACGCTCTAAATCTCTAGGTTTCCTATTTTCTCTTTTTTCCCTCCTGTTAGCTAGACCAGTGTTAACTAATCTTTCCGTTTCCCTAACGGATAAACGCAGCGTGACTATTCTGCTGGCGATTTCAGCCTGAGTGGATTTTTCCAAGGATAGTAACGCTCGAGCGTGACCCATATCAATTTTGCTAGCCATCAATAAATTTTGGACACTCTCCTCAAGATTTAGAAGTCTCAGAAGATTAGAGATAGCGCTTCGGGACTTACCCAAAGATTTTGCTGCCATTTCATGAGTCATACCAAATTCTTTAATTAAACGATCTATTCCGAGAGCCTCTTCAATAGGGTTGAGATCTTCTCTTTGAATATTTTCGATTAGAGCCATCGAAAGAGCTGAGTCATCTGAGACCTCTCTAATCACAACTGGTACGCTTTTTAGTCCAGCGATTTTAGCAGCCCTCCACCTCCGCTCACCTGCTATGATTTCATATTTTTCCGTATCGATTAATCGAACCATTATAGGTTGGATTAACCCTTGTGCTTTTATTGATGCTGCAAGCGATTGCAGCGATGTCTCGTCCATATGAGTTCGTGGTTGATAACGACCAGCAACTAGTGATTTTATATTTAGTTCTCGTCCTTGAGGTGTCGCTGTAGCTTTTTCATCTTGCGCAAATAAAGCATCTAAACCTCGACCTAACCCTTTTGTTTTCGACATTTTTTTACCTATTTGAATGTTAGCTGTTGTGTCCCATGACTTCGCGCGCCAAATCTAAATATGCCAAAGCACCCCGAGAACTTGCGTCAAAACTAACCGCCGGTAGACCAAAGCTAGGAGCCTCTGCAAGCCTAATGTTTCTTGGGATAACGGTTCTATAAACTTTATCCCCAAAATGTTCCTCAAGATCATCTGAAACCTGCTGCGTTAAAGAATTTCTCGGATCATACATGGTTCGCAGCAAACCCTCTATTTGAAGTTTCTTGTTAAAACTTGACCTTATACGCTTAATGGTTTCGACTAAATCCCGTAATCCCTCAAGTGCATAATACTCACACTGCATAGTAATCATCACCGCATTTGCCGCTGTAAAACCATTTATTGTCAGCAAACTAAGAGCTGGAGGACAATCTATGATTACATAATCATAATTGGTGGAAACCTCGCAAAGAGCTTTTTTCAAGCGAAGTTCTCGATCTTCGATTTCCACTAGCTCAATTTCACCCCCGGCTAGATGTCTATTAGCAGGGACTACATCGAACCCCCCTTCCTGGCTTCGCATCGTGGCGGTGTCAATACTACTATCACCCAGTAATACCTGGTAAACGGAGGGGTTTGCCGAGTCCTTATTAATCCCGCTGCCAGTCGTGGCATTTCCTTGGGGATCAAGATCGATTAGTAAGACTTTCTTGCTCGCCAAGCTGAGGCTAGCTGATAAATTTATAGCTGTTGTGGTTTTTCCAACTCCCCCCTTTTGATTAGCTATCGCCAGAACTTTTGTTTTCACTCTCACTTATCCCTCTTTGCGCATAGGATTCATAAAAACAAGATTACGGTTTTCTTTCAAAAAAGGAACATCAAGTGGTACCACTCGAAGCAAACACTCCGTTGGAACCGACGCCCACTCTTTTTTATCCAATTTTCCCTTCATGGCCACCATGATTCCATCTGAAACACAAAGATGGGATCCCAACTTGAGAAACGTTGCTAGATTTGAAAAGGCGCGAGAAACAATGAAGCTAAACCCGGGATTGTGATGGAAATGTTCAACCCTTTTAGTAATAACTTTTATATTGTTCAGCCCTATCGTAGCTGCAACCTCTTTAAGAAATACTCCCTTTTTTTGGTTACTGTCTACCAATGTAACTTGCTTTGCTGGAAAAGCTATTGCAAGGACGACGCCAGGCAAACCGGCTCCTGTTCCTATGTCAACCAGACTGTTCCCTCTAACAAATTCAACAATCGATAAGCTGTCCAGAAAATGGTGCGTCCACCACTGTGATTTATTTTTTAAGCCCGTCAAGTTATAAACTTTATTCCACTTTTCCAGTAATTCCGCATAAATTTTTAACTTATGAATTTTTTCTCTCTCGAACGACAATTGGAGCATATCAACGCCGCGCAGAAATTCATTCTCTCCGATCATTTGAAAGTTTTTACCTTTTTCCGGTCTCGGCAAAAGTTTTACGCTTTTTCAAATAGACCATCAATAATGATAGCGCCGCCGGGGTTATTCCACTTATTCTTGATGCCTGACCAAAGGTGTCAGGCCGGCGAGATTTGAGCAATTGTTTTACTTCATTTGATAATCCGTTTACAGACTCATAATCAATGTCCACTGGGAGTTTAAGTGTCTCGAAACCCTGCTGACGACTTACTTCCTCGCGCTGACGCTTTATGTATCCTTCGTATTTTGCATGGATTTCGATTTGTTCTTGAATTAAATCGGACAAACCCGCACTTTCATAATTAGTGGATTGAAGCAGATCTTGGAACGTTAAGTTTGGGCGCTTCAAAAGATCGATCGCCTTATATGTTTTACCTGCCTTAAAATCGACAAATATATGATTTAAATGATCTTTTTTTACATCAACGTTTGTTGTTCGCGCCCGCACTAATTCCTGATCTATGGCTTCCCTCTTAAAAGAAAACTTTGCCCACTTTTCATCATCCACCAAACCCAAATCTCTTCCAAGTGGCGTTAACCTAAGATCAGCATTATCCTGGCGCAGACTAAGACGAAACTCCGATCTGCTGGTAAACATTCTATACGGTTCGGAGACCCCTTTCGTTACTAAATCATCTATTAAAACCCCTATGTAAGATTGGCTCCTAAGCGGAGCCCAAGGCTTTTCACCCTTTGTTTCAAGGGATGCATTTAAACCCGCTACAATACCTTGAGCGGCAGCCTCCTCGTAACCAGTAGTGCCGTTTATTTGCCCAGCAAAAAACAAACGCTCTATACTTTTTGTCTCCAGAGTTGGTTTTAGCTCCGTTGGGTCAAAATAATCATACTCTATTGCATATCCGGGACGAAGTATGGAACAGTTTTCCAGGCCGGAGATTGATTTCACGAATTCGATTTGGGTCTCGAACGGTAAACTTGTTGATATTCCGTTCGGATAAATCTCGTTAGTTGTGAGACCCTCCGGCTCCAAAAAAACCTGATGATTTTCTTTATCACCAAATCTCGTTATCTTATCTTCTATCGAAGGGCAGTATCTAGGTCCCACGCCCTCTATGGCCCCGCTGAACATTGGCGAAAGATGCAGATTGCTTTTTATTATGCTGTGAGTGCGTGGGTTTGTGTGCGTAATCCAACAAACTCTCTGCTCAGGATGGTCATCTACGCTGCCAAAATACGAAAAAACAGGGCGGGGGAGGTCGCCGTGTTGTTTTTTTAGCACCTCAAAATTGATTGTTTTTCCATCAAGTCGCGGAGGAGTCCCCGTTTTTAGCCGTTTAACCGGAAGAGCAAGCTCTCGAAGACTTTTGGCCAAGGATACAGATGCAGGATCTCCTGCCCTACCGGCCTGATATGAGGTGTTTCCAACATGAATTTGTCCGGACAGGAAGGTTCCAACGGTCATCACGATTGCCTTTCCTTCAATGGAAACGCCAGTCTCGGTTATCACTCCACATACAGAGCCTCCTTGCAGCTTGATCTCGCTAACGGGCTGTTGGAGCAAGGCTAAGTTTTCTTGCTCTTCCAACATTTTCCTTATTGCCGACCTGTATAAAACCCTATCAGCCTGCACACGTGTTGCGCGGACAGCTGGGCCTTTACTTCGGTTCAAAACGCGAAATTGAATCCCTGCTTTATCGGCCGCTGCGGCCATCGCACCGCCTAAAGCGTCAACTTCTTTCACCAAATGGCTTTTCCCCAAACCACCTATCGAAGGATTACAAGACATTTGCCCGAGAGTATCTAAATTATGGGTTACCAATAATGTTTTGCTGCCAGTTCTAGCGGAGGCTAAAGCAGCCTCGGTTCCAGCATGACCACCACCCACAACAATAACATCGAAAGCTTCCGAATATTTCAATACACACTCTCCAAACCGTTGAACATAACAGTGTTATGGTTTACCAAAAAATGTTTCACGTGAAACATTAAACTTATGATGTTTTATTTTCCAATACAAAATTCAGCAAAGATTACCCCTAGTATATCATCTGCGGCAACTTCACCAGTAACTATTCCAAGGCTGTTTGAGGCTGCCCTTAACTCTTCTGCAAGCAACTCTAGCCGTTCTAGTTCAAGCTGAGCTTTTTTTAGCGCCAAAAGACAATCTTTGATAGCTTGGATTTGTCTACCATTCGCCATCAAAACCCCCTCCTCGTCTGCTGCTTTTTCACCAATTGTTGCAAAAATCGCTTTTTTCAGTGGTGCCAGATTTGCGTCGTACAATGCCGACATAGAAACAACGCTCTCTCCGTTATGTGAAGAAAAGCATGAATCTATTCCTGATAAATCCGTTTTATTCAGGACTTTTATGAGCTTCGCATCATCGGGCAATTCTACGCCCAGCCTTTGATAGTTTGATAAGTGTTTTTGGTTATCGGTTATGTAGAGCGCTATGTTGGCTGAGCTCAGCTCTTGTTTTGTTTTATCTATTCCAAGCTTTTCAATAACAGCATTCGAATCTCTGACGCCCGCAGTATCTACTATTTCAAACCGGACACCACCAAGTTCAAATTGGCCTATAAGAGCGTCTCTGGTTGTTCCAGCAATATCTGTTACTAGGGCTGATTCTTTCTGAAGCAGTTTATTAAAAATAGTAGATTTACCAACATTTGGTGGCCCAAAAAGAACAACCTTTACCCCTTTTTGAAGGATAACCCCCTGCTCCATGTTTTTGTGAATTATATTTAAGTCATTCGCTACACCTTCCAAACGACTCAGGAAAATTTCTTCATCGATAGGATCTACCTCTTCGTCAGAAAAGTCTATTCTGGCTTCCACTTCTGCCCTAAGAGAAGTTAACCGCTCCGAAATTCCCCTTAATTGGGTTGATCCCTCGCCTTCGAGGGAACGCATGGCGCTTCTAGCTGCCCGTTCTGTGCTTGCACTTATTAATTGTTGAACGTTTTCCGCCTGTAATAAATCTATTTTTCCGTTCAGAAACGCTCTTTTTGTAAATTCGCCTGGCTCTGCTAGTCTTGCGCCTAACTCAGCACAACGAGACAATAAAAGTTTTTGTACGATGACTCCCCCATGTCCCTGAATTTCGACGACGTCTTCACCTGTATAAGAACTGGGGTGTTTAAAAAAAATAAGGATTCCATTGTCAATTTTGACGCCTTTTTGATCGTAAAAGGAACTACTAGTAGCAACGCGGGTTTTTAATTCCTTCCTGCGAGACAGACACATTCCTATTTTTGCAGCTATCGGGCCCGATAATCGCAAAACACCGATACCGGCTTTGCCCTGCGCTGTACTAGTTGCAACAATTGTGTCACTTGGGTACATTCGCCCGTGTTTTACCCTCGATAACCCGGGTAATCCTCCATTGTTGCCCAATAGATAAGATGTTATTAGCTAACCAGTAAAGAACTAATCCGGCCGGAAAAAAGAAGAAAAACACGCTAAAAACTATGGGCATAATTTTCATAATCTTCGCTTGAACGGGATCCGGAGGAGTCGGATTTAACCGAGTTTGTATTATCATACTTAGGCCCATTAATATCGGAAGCACGTAAAAAGGATCTTTGGCTGACAAATCATCTATCCACAAAATAAAGGGTGCATACCTCAATTCAACGCTGGCCAGCAATACCCAATATAGCGCTATAAAAACCGGAATTTGCACAAGTATTGGCAAACATCCCCCAAGTGGGTTGATCTGTTCCTTCTTGTAGAGTGACATCATCTCCTGTTGCATGCGCTGTTTGTCTGAACCGTAAAGTTCCTTTAGCTTTTGCAATTTCGGAGCTACAACCCTCATCTTTGCCATGGATTTATAGCTAGCTGCTGACAATGGGTAAAATATCAACTTGATAAGGATGGTTAACACCACAATTGACCAACCCCAATTAGAGACGTATTCGTTTATCCATTTTAATACCCTGAATAGCGGGGAGGCAATAATGGTTAGCCAACCATAGTCAACAGTTAGATTTAATCCGTTAGATAGTTCCGATAGATTGTCTTGGTCCTGAGGACCGACGTACAAACGATTTTGGACGCCTCCGCTGGACTGACTTGGGATGTTACCGATCGGTAAAATCACCCCAACACCGTACAAATTGTTTTTTAACAGCCTTGTAAAATATTCTCTTGGCTTGCCATCTTCAGGCAACCATGCGCCTAAGAAGTAGTGTTGTATGATAGCAATCCAACCATTATCTGCACTGTTTGGATACTTTTTCTGTCCTTTCTTGATATCCGAAAAATCGATCTTTTTATATTTGGAGTCCTCGGTAAATAAGGCGACTCCAGTGTAGGTGGGCATCATCATTGATGAACCAGATGGGTTGCTATCGTCACGCACCAATTGATAATAAGCGTGCACGTCTAAATCCTCTTGCCGACCATTTTTTACCATGGTATTGATTTTGATAACATAAGACCCTCGGGTAAAGGTGAACGTGTGAATTACCGTCACATTGTCTTTCACTATGCTAAAGGGCACCTCTAAGACGTCAGTATCGCCTGCTAATTCATAATGCGCCTCGGGGATAAAAAACTCATCCTTATGATTAGCTAGCCCATCGCCAATCAAACCTATTTGACCCGTGTAATTGTGTCCGAAGGTTTTATTCAGAATAACGAAATTTTCATTCGGGTTCTCTTTTGAAGGATGCTTTAGCAGCTCGACTCTTTCAATTTCCGGACCGATACTGTTATAAGTTATCTCAAACAAATCTGTTTTTACTTTGACTTTATTCCCTATTTGCTCGTCAAGAACTATCCTTTCCGCGCCAGTGATTTTCCCAGACCTGCTTTCCGGCTCGCGATCCAAAGACACACTGACCGCCGGAACCTCATTTTCATTTCCATTTGTGGGTTGTTTACTTTCGTAGGGCTCGGCAGCCTCTTGTGTCTGACCTACCTTACTATCTTCTTCAAACCAGGCCTCCACCAGTAAAAAAGAGGAAACTGCTAAAATTAACGCCGCGAATATTCTTAAACTGTCCATATCAACCTATTTAAAACAACCTCAACCCCTCACCCACCAATTTTTTGATGGGTAATTATTTTTTTTATTTCAAAACAACACCTAAAAGATAAAAATTTTTCCTATCAACAAGGAGTTTCGTGCTTTAGGGTGACGGATCGTATCCCCCCGGATGCCACGGGTGACATTTAAGCAACCTACGAACCCCCAACCAACACCCTTTTACCACTCCTTTTTTATTTATAGTCTCCACCGTATACTGTGAGCATGTTGGGGAAAACCTACAATTGTTTCCAATAAACGGAGAAACCCCTATCTGATAAGTTTTAATCACAAATATTACTAACGTTTTCACTCAATAATCCTCGAAATAAATCGTTCAGGCTACGCACCGCTTTTTTTTGAGCAATCTTCGGAACAAAACCCCTAACTTTAACCACGACATCAATATTTGCCCGACGGTAAAAGATCATTCTGGCAGACTCCCTGACCGCCCTGCGCAATCTGTTTCTATCCACCGCACGAGGACAAATTTTCTTAGTGATAACAATACCCAACCTTGTATCACCATTTTCCCCACACCGCGCTTTTAGACCGACAAAAAAAATTTTATTCTTCGACGTAAAATTGAAGGGACCTCGAAATTGACAAGCCCCCTTTAATGGCTTTATTTTATTTCCTTCGCCATGCCCGATGTTCAGAGACTTACCTGCGACCTTCCTTTATTTCTGCGAGCATTTATTATCAAGCGGCCACTCCTCGTTTTCATTCTTGCCCTGAATCCGTGCCTTCTAGCCCGCCTAACTTTCGATGGCTGATAGGTTCTTTTCATTTTCTACTCTCTTCTAATTCCAAAATACGATATTGTAAACCTCAATTGCCCTTTAATCCTAGTAATTCAAACAAAAATTTCATCAAATTTGATTATCCTGTGGATAACTTACTCATCCACTGTTAAACTCTTGTACGAATTCCTCAGATTTTTATTAAGGATACCCATGGATGACTTTTGGCGGATGTGCCTTTCCCATCTGGAGAACATTGTACCAAACGAACAGTATAAAACCTGGATTTTGCCTCTGAATGTAAAACAAGAGGGACAAAAATTGCTAGTAAATGCGCCTAACCGTTTTGTCCTTGATCTGGTCAGAGATAAATATGTGGACGAAATCCATAAATTGGGAAAACAGTTTTTGAATATTGACCTTGAAATTGTTACTGGCGTCAGAAAGGACCCCGCTAAAACGCAACACTCCTCTTCGATATCCGAGGAGAACTTCGTTGTGAAAAAACCTAGTCAATCTCCTTCCGTGCAGCAAATTAAATCTACAAACCGGCTCAATACCACCTTTACCTTCGACTCTTTCGTTACAGGAAAAGCCAACCAATTGGCAAGAGCCGCTGGCCTCCAAGTAGGCGACAATCCAGGAGGAGCTTACAACCCATTGTTTATTTATGGCGGTGTTGGGCTGGGCAAAACACATTTACTCCACGCTATCGGTAATATGGTCCTCTCCGAATTCCCGAAAGCGAAAGTGCGCTATACACATGCTGAACAATATGTCTCTGATGTCGTTCGAGCTTACCAGCATAAAGCGTTCGATGGATTCAAAAAGTTCTACCATTCGTTAGACCTTTTGCTTATCGACGACGTCCAATTTTTTGGGAATAAGACACGTACGCAAGAAGAGTTCTTCTACGCCTACAACGCTCTTCTCGAAGATAATAAGCAAGTGGTAATAACGTGCGATTCTTACCCTAAAGAGATTTCAGGTATCGAAGACCGTTTGATTTCTCGCTTTGGGTGGGGGCTAACCGTAGCAATTGAGCCGCCAGAGTTAGAAATGAGGGTTGCAATACTGTTAAAGAAAGCTTCTTCGGAACGAATAAGCTTGGGAGAAGATGTAGCCTTTTTTGTCGCTAACTTAATACAATCGAATGTCCGAGAATTAGAAGGAGCATTAAAACGCATTGTTGCCTATTCTAAATTCTCTAAACAGCCACTCTCTGTGCAAATCGCTCGCGAAGCCCTTAAAGACCTCCTAGCTGTTCATACCAGGCAAACCTCCGTGGAAAATATTCAAAAATTAGTTGCCGATTATTTTAAAATCAAAGTTTCAGATATGTTTTCCAAGAAACGCTCGCGGGCTGTCGCCCGCCCACGCCAACTGGCGATGGCTCTTGCTAAAGAACTTACCACCAAAAGTCTTCCCGATATTGGAGAGGCTTTCGGTGGTAGAGACCACACAACAGTGCTGCACGCATGCCGCAAAATTACAAGCCTTAGATCACAGGATCTAGAAATTGCTAGAGCATACGACGAACTGCTGCTTTCCTTAAGAAGTTAACAAATAAGTGGATATCTCTAATATAATATGTTTACAACAGCGAACAGGATTGGATATACC
>MDTB01113268.1_pt1 | contig 72695 bp, 60 predicted proteins | sample 811161 | NCBI WGS metagenome assembly MDTB01 (sample SAMN05326650, study PRJNA326480) | marine metagenome | isolation source: seawater | place: Mediterranean Sea | collected 2009 | reverse complement strand
TAACTCTTAATAAAAAAGAATTAATTAAAGAGTTTGAGGAAAAAAGACACAGGTCGTATCCCTGGTTAAAAATTGACCCTGCAGAGAGATTGAGATGAAAAGTTTAAATTTAGCAGTTTTACCTGGTGATGGAATAGGCACTGAAATAATTATGGAAGCCGTTAAAATATTAAAAAAACTTGTCTCAATTGGTTATTTTGATCTTAATATTGAGTATGGTTTGGTTGGAGGCTCTGCAATAAAGAAAAAAAACAACCCTTTACCCTCTGAAACTCTTAAACTTGCCAAGGACTCAGATGCAATACTGTTCGGTGCTGTTGGTGACTACAAATATGATAACTTACCCCATTCTCAGCGACCTGAAGCTGCAATTTTGGGACTTAGAAAAGAATTAAATCTTTTTGCCAATCTAAGACCCGCTATTGTTTTTCCTGAATTAGCTGATGCATCAAGCCTAAAGAGTGAACTTATATCGGGCCTAGACCTAATGATAGTCAGAGAGTTGACCGGAGACATATACTTTGGTGAACCTCGTGGAATAAAAAAAAATAAGAGTGGTGAAAAAGTTGGAATTAACACCATGGTTTATAGTGAAAGTGAGATACTCAGAATAGCTAAAGTTGCTTTTGAAGTGGCTTTGAAAAGAGAAAAGCGGCTCGTATCCGTTGATAAAGCAAATGTATTGGAGGCTATGCAGCTATGGAGAGATACCGTCGAAAAGGCATCCAACAGCTACCCTGATGTTTCTCTTACTCATATGTATGTTGATAATGCAGCAATGCAACTGGCAAAAAATCCTAAGCAGTTTGATGTTGTATTAACAGGTAATATTTTTGGGGATATTCTCTCAGACGAGGCTTCTATGCTAACAGGATCTATCGGGATGTTGCCATCTGCTTCAATTAATGAACATAAAAAAGGTCTGTATGAACCTATTCACGGCTCTGCCCCAGATATTTCCGGTAAAAATATTGCAAATCCACTTGCAACTATTTTGTCAGTTTCAATGATGCTCAAAACCACTTTTAATTTATATGAACCTGCAGAGCAAATAGATAATGCGGTTAAAAGCGTTTTAAAAAACAACTATGCCACCCCAGATATATTTAGACCCGGAAATATTAAGGTCAGTACCAGTGAAATGGGTAATGCAGTTTTGAAGGCTTTGATCTGACATGAGGGTTGGATTTGTCGGTTGGAGAGGTATGGTAGGGTCTGTCTTATTAGAGAGAATGGTTGAGGAAGATGATTTTCAAAAATTTGATTCAAGATTTTTTTCTACTTCTAACCCTGGTGGGAAATTTACAAAAGAAATAAATTTTTCTGGGGATAAAACTTTATTTGATGCATTTGATATTGAGAGTCTCTCTGAATGCGATGCAATTTTAACTTGTCAAGGATCGCGCTACACTTCATCTGTGTACTCTAAACTAAGAAATACTGGATGGTCTGGTTTTTGGATTGACGCAGCTAAAACATTAAGGATGGAAAATGATTCTGTATTAGTTCTAGACCCAGTTAATCAAATATTGATTGACAGGGCGTTAAATAATGGCGTGAAAAATTTTATTGGTAGTAACTGCACTGTAAGTTGTTTACTAATGGCGGTTGGAATTTTGTTCAAAGAAGGTTTGGTAGATTGGCTTTCATCAAATACGTATCAAGCAGCCTCGGGAGGTGGTGCAAATCATATAAAAGAATTGCTCAAACAGATGGGATCTATTTACAAATCAGCTGAGAAAGGCCTTGATAAACCAACAAATGTTATTTTAGAAATAGATAGAGAAGTTCTTCAAGCACAAAAAAACTTTTCTTTAGAAGACACTTCCTGTTTTGAAGTGCCTTTGGCTGGGAACTTAATTCCATGGATCGATTCAGATTTGGGAGATGGAACAAGTTTAGAGGAGTGGAAAGGTTATGCTGAAACTAATAAGCTTTTAGGTAATAACTATCTTGACAAGACAAATTCCATTCCTGTTGATTTTAATTGTGTTCGCGTTGGTACCATGAGGTGTCATAGTCAATCTTTAACTATTAAATTAAAAAAAGATATTTCACTTAACAATATTGAAGATTTGATTAAATCCGATAATCAATGGGTCAATTTGGTACCAAATAATAAAGAGGAAACAATTAAAAACCTTACGCCTGTCTCAATTGCTGGAACTTTAAATATAGGAATTGGTAGATTAAGAAAATTAACATTTGGACCTAAATATTTAGGTGCCTTTACAATTGGTGATCAATTGTTATGGGGGGCAGCTGAACCGTTGAGAAGAATTCTAAGATATCTTTTATAGTCAATAATAAAAGAAGAGTATTCAGGATTAACAATGCGTCTAGTGTTTGGAATTGAATATGACGGAACCGATTGGAATGGTTGGCAAACTCAATTATGCAAAAATACTGTTCAGGATAATGTCGAATCAGCACTTTCACGGTTTGCTGATCAAGAAATTAAAACAATATGTGCAGGCCGGACCGATGCTGGGGTTCATGCTAAAGGTCAAGTTATCCACTTTGACTCCATAGTTGATAGACGAATTTGGAACTGGGTCAGAGGAACAAACTCGTTTTTACCAAATTCGATTAGATTAAAATGGGGTCGTGTTACGAAAGAAAGTTTTCATGCAAGGTTTTCAGCAAAGTCAAGGACTTATAGTTATAATATTTCTAATACAGCTATAGAATCACCACTTTCGAATAGACAATTTACTTGGATTTACCATACCTTAAACGAAAACAAGATGCGTGACGCTTCAGTGCACCTAATTGGAAAACATGATTTTTCGGCATTTAGGTCATCCGCGTGTCAGGCTAACTCTCCTATAAGAACAATTAAAAGGTGTCTTGTCGAGAGGGATGGTGACAATTTGAAAGTGGTAATAGAGGCAGACGGATTTCTACATCATATGGTAAGGAACATTATGGGTTGTCTTTGTGAAGTTGGAAAAGGAGTTGAAAATGAAAAATGGTTAAAAAAGGTTTTAGAGTCAAAAAATAGAAAAAATGCTGCTAGAACTCTTCCACCTCAAGGCTTATGCTTAGATTATGTTAAATACGGAAAAGGTTTCTTTAGTGAGAACGAGAATTAAAATCTGCGGTTTAACCAGGGAGGAAGATGTTGAGTCGGCTTTACTCGCAGGAGTAGATGCTCTTGGTTTCGTGTTTTATAGTTCTAGTCCACGTTATGTTTCTCCTTTAAGAGTTCGTGAATTAATTAGTATTTGCCCGGCATGGGTTTGCACTGTAGGGCTATTTGTTAACTCTTCTCGAGACGAAATTCTAAGGATTTCAGACGTATCTGGTATTAATCAAATTCAACTCCATGGTGACGAGTCATTGGAGCAATGTAAAAACTTATACAAACCTGTAGTCAGGGCATTAAGACTTCCAAAGAAAAAAGTTTCAAATAAACTCGATTATGATAATTTGATCAATCAACTGATAGAATCAAAGGATTATTTGAATTATTGTTCAGCTGTTCTTTTAGATAGTGCTTCTTCTGAGTATGGAGGGAGTGGACAGCCCTTTGATTGGAGCATTTTAAATGATGCAGGGTCAATATTTGGAAATAAATGGGTTTTGAGTGGCGGATTAAATATTAAAAATATTACTAACGCCATTAATTCATTTAAACCACCAAGTATAGACATTTCAAGTGGGGTCGAAAAAGTTCAAAATGGAGTGAATGTCAAAGGTATCAAAGATAAAAAAAAGATAGAAATATTTGTGAATGCTGTTAGCAAATTAAATAACAAATTTTAACTTTATTAAGTGAGTAGTTTATGAAACCAAATGATTTACCGTATGAATTTCCTGACAAAAATGGGCATTTTGGACCATATGGGGGCTGCTTTGTATCAGAAACTCTTGTTTGCGCTCTAGAGGACCTAAAATCATTTTATGCTTTATCAAAAGAAGATAAATCTTTCAAAATCGAATTTGAAAAGGAGCTTAAAGACTTTGTAGGAAGACCAAGCCCTATTTATCACGCAAAACGTTGGTCTGAGGAATTAGGGGGAGCACAAATTTATTTTAAGAGGGAGGACTTAAATCATACCGGTGCGCATAAGGTCAACAACACAATTGGCCAAGCACTTCTTGCAAAGAGAATGGGGAAAAAAAGAGTTATTGCTGAAACAGGTGCCGGTCAGCATGGTGTTGCGACTGCCACTGTTGCAGCCAGATATGGAATGGAGTGTGTGGTGTATATGGGGGAAACGGATGTTGAAAGACAAGCTCAAAATGTTTATAGAATGAAATTACTGGGAGCTGAGGTCGTACCTGTTTCAAGTGGTTCTAAAACTCTAAAAGATGCTTTAAATGAGGCAATGAGAGATTGGGTAACAAATGTTGAAAATACTTTTTACATTATTGGCACGGTTGCCGGTCCTCACCCATATCCAATGCTTGTTAGAGATTTTAATTCCGTAGTTGGAAAAGAGTGCATCTGGCAAATGAAAGAAGTTCTTGGTAAGAATCCAGATTATGTCTTAGCCTGTGTTGGAGGAGGCAGCAACGCCTTGGGTATATTCTATGATTATATCTCAAGTCCAGAAACCAAACTTATTGGAGTTGAGGCGGCAGGATCCGGGTTAAATTCTGGTATGCATTCTGCCTCGCTCTCTGCTGGCGAACCAGGTGTTCTTCATGGGACAAGGACTTATTTGTTGCAGGACGAGAATGGACAGGTGCTAGACACACATTCAATTTCGGCTGGGCTTGATTATCCAGGGGTCGGTCCCGAACATTCATGGCTAAAAGATACTAAAAGGGCAGAGTATGTTGGAATTAATGATAAAGAGGCACTAAGTGCATTTCATCAATGTTGCAGAATCGAGGGAATTATTCCTGCCCTGGAAACTAGCCACGCCATTGCTTATGCCATCAAATTAGCAAAATCTCTAGATAAGAGTAAAAATATTTTGGTTAATCTCTCTGGTCGTGGAGACAAAGATATGCATACGGTTGCCCTTGAAGCTGGAATAGAAATTTAATAGGCTGCTGATGAGCAATTTAAGATTATCTAAATGTTTTGCAAAACTTCGCAGAGATGGTCATAAAGCCCTCGTTCCTTATGTTACAGCTGGTGATCCAGATCCTAAAAAAGTAGTAGAACTTTTACTTTCCATTGCCAAATCGGGCGCTGACATAATCGAATTGGGTGTTCCATTCTCTGATCCAATAGCTGATGGTCCAATTATTCAAAGATCGAGTGAAAGAGCTCTCAAAAAGGGGACGAGTTTATTAAACTGTCTTGAGTGGGTCAAAGAGTTTAGGAAATTTAATAACGATACACCTATTGTTTTAATGGGTTATGCAAACCCAATTGAAAAATTTGGAATTAAAGAATTTGGTCAAAAGGCAAGTAAATACGGAGTTGATGGAGTTTTGGTTGTTGATTACCCTCCGGAAGAGTCTGTTGAGTTTTGCAAATTTATGAAGTCTTATAACATTGATGTTATTTTTTTACTTGCCCCTACTACACCAGAAAAAAGATTGAAGCACATTGTCGATTTAGGATCTGGTTATTTGTATTATGTATCATTAAGAGGTGTAACTGGCGCTGGTAATATTGATATTGATGATGTAAGCGAAAAAGTTGCAATTATTAGACAACACACTTCATTGCCTATTTTGGTTGGATTTGGTATTTCAACACCTGACAGTGCTGGAGCAATAGCCAGAACCTCCTCAGATGGTGTTGTAATCGGAAGCGCAATTATCAACAAGCTAGATAACGCTTTTAGATTAGGAAAAGACCCTATTCAAGAAATTTCTTATTTTCTTGAAGAAGTTAGAGACAAAATTAATCATTCATCAAAGGTTGTTTCTAAATGAGTTGGCTTGAAAAAATAATTCCGCCGAGAATAAAAAGATCAACTAATCCCAAAAAAACTATACCTGATGGCCTCTGGGTCAAATGTCCGTCATGTGAGACTGTTCTGTATCGTGCGGATCTTGAAATAAATTTACAAGTTTGCCCCAAATGTGAACACCATCTTCGAATAAGTGCTCGAAAAAGAATAGATCACCTATTAGATGAAGACGGCAGAACTGAACTAGCAAGAGAAATTACACCAGTAGATTTTTTAAAATTTAAAGATTTAAAAAAATACTCTTCAAGAATCGCAGATGCATCCAGTCAAACAGGTGAGAGTGATGCCCTAGTTACAATAACAGGGTGTATAAAATCAATTCCAGTTGTGATCTCGTGTTTTGAATTTGAATTCATGGGGGGCTCCATGGGTTCGGTTGTTGGGGAAAAGTTTGTGCGTGGAGTGGAATACTCACTTGATAAAAAAATTCCTTTTATCTCGGTTGCATCCAGCGGTGGGGCAAGAATGCAAGAGGGTCTTTTATCTTTGATGCAAATGGCCAAAACTACTTCAGCAATAGAGCAATTGGGAAAATGTAAAATCCCTTATTTATCGATCTTAACTGATCCAACAATGGGGGGAGTATCAGCAAGTTTTGCATTTGTTGCAGATTTAGTGATGGCTGAGCCAAAAGCATTAATTGGTTTTGCTGGTCCAAGGGTTATTGAACAAACTGTCAGAGAGACTTTACCTTTAGGTTTTCAAAGATCAGAATTTTTACTTGAAAAGGGAGCAATAGATTTGATCGTTGATCGAAGAAAGATGAGAGATCAAATATTTTCTATTTTAACCTTACTTTTTAACTATCCCACCAAAACAAAAAACAAAATCTAGCTATGTTCGATGTAAAAACTGAACTGGGATTTCACCTCTCACGTTTGTTAAAAGGTCATCCACAAGAAATATCCTTGGGGCTTCATAGAGTAAGAAGAATAGCTGAAAGACTTAAACTCCCTATGAAAAACCAACAGGTAAGGCTGGCTTCTAAAGTAATTGTTGTTGCTGGTACTAACGGTAAGGGTTCAGTCTGCGCAATGTTAGAAAAAATTTTTATAGAAGCTGGTTACACAACCAGCCTATATACATCACCTCATATTTTAAAATTTGAAGAACGTTTGAGGTTTAAAGGAATTCAATGTTTAGCCAAACATTGGATTGAGGCGTTTAAAATTGTTGAGAGCGCTAGGTTAGAAACTCCTTCCGAGAACTTAACATTTTTTGAAGCTATTACTGTTGCAGCATTTTTCTTGGTTCACAAAAAAAAACCCGAAATTGCAATTTTCGAAATTGGTTTAGGGGGCAGGTTAGATGCAGTAAATTTACTTGCTAATGATTGCTCCATTATTACATCAGTATCTCTTGACCATCAAAATTTTTTGGGAACTTCAAGAGAGCAAATAGGGTTAGAGAAAGCACATATTGCGAGGTCGAAGAAACCTTTTGTGATTGCTGATTCTAATCCACCGAGTACCGTTATACAGCTTGCTGAAAAAAATAAATCTACTATCTTAAGATATGGACGAGATTTCAAATATATTTTAAATAATGGACAGTGGGACTGGTTTGGAGTAAAACAAAAAAGGTTGGGCTTGGCATACCCTGCAATGAGAGGCAGTCATCAGTTGTTAAATGCATCAGTAGCGCTTGCAACACTTGAATCCCTTTCAGCTAGTTTTCCAGTAAGCCAGGGTGCCGTCAGAAAAGGTTTGGCCTCCGTAGAGCTTCCCGCAAGGTTTCAAGTACTACCTGGGAAACCGACTGTAATTCTTGATGTAGCTCACAACCCAGAGGCAGCAGAGATGCTCTCTAATAATTTGGACAAGATTGGGTTTTATCCAAATACCTATGCAGTAGTGGGTATTTTATCAGACAAAGACGCAGTTGGAATTTTGAAAAAGACAGTTGGGAAAATTGATTTTTGGTTATTCGCCAGTCTAAATAAGGACATAGCGTCTAATCGAAACAGGTCAGCTGAGTCACTTTTAAAAGCATTGAATTCTGTAAAATTAGGAGAGAATGCCGAATGCTTTAAAAGCCCAATGGATGCTTTTAATTCTGCAGCTAAATTAGCCGCACCCAATGATAGGATCGTAGTTTTTGGCTCTTTTTTAACTGTTTCATGTGTTTTCGATACCGCCCATACTTTAGGTAAGGGATAAATTATAATCAAACATTTAATTAATTCTTTTAGTTACAGTTTTTATGTTCAATGATGTAAGTTTTTATTGAAAGAATATATATATGTCTAGAGAATTTGCTACGGGTGATGAAAATATTAAAAAATCAAGAGCAAGATTGTCTGATCCGATGGCTGACCAAAAAAGAAAAGCGAGACAAAGGTTAGTTGGGTCTATTTTCTTTTCTCTGTTTGTGTTTTTTTTATGTTTAATTTTGTTAAGAGATGAACCACGTTCTTTTGTTCAAGAAGTAATCGTTGAAGAAGCATCTGAGTCAGAATCTATCAAAAAAATTGAAAAGGATGTAACGGTTTTAAATCAAGATTTTAACTTGTCGCTTCGTGACAAAAGAATTATTGAGTTATCCAATATGCCAGTTTGGATGGTCAGAGTTGGAGTATTTGAAGAAAAAAATACTGCACAAAAGTTGAAAGATAGGTTGATTGCAGAAGGTATGCCTACAATAATTATTCCAGGGAAGATAGGAAACATGTTTGTTTTTTATGTAAAAGTCGGCCCATTAAAACAAGAATCAGCGGAAAAATTCCGAAGACAAGCCCTTAGCAGAGGACTTGATGCTGACATTGATAGACTATAAATTGTGGATTTTTCATTTCAATACACTTGGATTGATGTTGTTATAATAATAATCCTAGTATCTTCGATTTTGCTCTCCATATTACGAGGACTTATTCAGGAGGTTTCATCATTATTAGTTTGGGCATTAGCAATCTATTCAAGTTTTACATTTTTTCATTTGGTTGCCGATGCATTTCCAATTAGCTGGTCTCCCGAAATCAGGTCTATTGTTGGTTTTGTCACAATTTTGATAATAGTTTTATTAGTAAGTAAGTTAGTAGTTTTGTCTTTAAAAGAGACCGTAATTTTTTTTGGTGGAGGCCCAATTGATAAGTTTTTTGGAGCTATTTTCGGAACTTTCAGAGGAGTATTAATAATCAGTGTTTTGTCTATACTCGGTGCTATGACTGCTTTACCTAGAGAGAGGGCATGGTCAGAAGCTATCTCTAAACCACTTCTGGAATCCTCTATCTATTGTATTGAGGGTTACTTGCCTGAATTTATTAAAGTAAAAATCGTGATACCCAATGATAATTTTGATGAGATTACAAACAGATGTGTGCTGTATTCGGAATAGTTGGCGTAACTCCAGTAAACCAAAAAATATATGATGCACTTTTGCTAATGCAACATCGTGGTCAGGATGCAACCGGAATTGTAACCGGACAAGGTAAAAAGATTAGTGTTTCTAGAGGTGTTGGTCTTGTAAGAGACGTATTTAGAACAAGAGACATGCGCAATTTAACAGGCGAAATGGGAATTGGTCATTGTCGATATCCAACAGCAGGAAATGCTGGTAACCCTGAGGAGGCGCAACCGTTTTACGTTAATGCTCCTTTTGGAATTGTTTTGGGACATAACGGCAATCTAACTAATGCCTCAACTTTACAGGATGAGATGTACAGAAAAGATCGAAGACATATTAATACTGAGTCTGACTCAGAAGTATTATTAAATGTTTTTGCAAATGAATTACAAAAAAGCATTTACGGTGTGAAAATTGATTCTAATGCAGTTTTTAGCGCCATTGAATCTCTTTATGAAAGGGTAAAAGGAGCTTACGCTTGTGTAGCAATGATCTCTAATTTTGGAGTTATTGGATTCAGGGATCCGCATGGTATCAGACCATTAGTAATAGGAAAAAAGAAGACATCCAAAGGAACGGAATGGGCTATTGCTTCAGAGTCTGTCGCACTTCAAGGTCTTGGATTTGAACTTTACAGAGATGTCAAACCAGGAGAGTGTGTAATTTTAACCAATGATAAAGAATTAATAACTAAGAAATGTGCCTCGCATACATCGATAAATCCATGTATTTTTGAGTATGTCTATTTTGCAAGGCCAGACTCAATACTAGACGGTATTTCAGTTTACGAAGCTAGATTAAAAATGGGTCAGGTTTTATCGGAAAAAGTTAAAAGTCAGTGTTCAAGTGGTGAGATTGATGTTGTTATACCTGTCCCAGACTCCAGCAGACCCGCAGCTTTACAATTAGCATTTGGACTTGGTTTACCCTACAGGGAAGGCTTTATTAAAAATCGTTATATTGGTAGAACCTTCATCATGCCTGGCCAAGAAACGAGAGTGAAATCAGTTCGTCAAAAATTAAGTGCAATTCCCTCAGAATTCAAGGGGAAGAATGTTTTGATAGTTGATGATTCTATTGTTAGAGGGACCACCAGCAGAGAAATTGTAAATATGGCAAGAGAATCAGGTGCAAGTAAAGTAAGTTTTGCCTCGGCTGCACCGCCAGTTAGGTTTCCGAATGTTTATGGAATAGATATGCCAACAAAACAAGAACTGATTGCCAGTGGGCGCTGTGAAAAAGAAATTTGTCTAGCACTAGAGGCTGATCAATTGATTTTTCAAGACCTATCAACTTTAAAGGATACCATTTTAAACTTTAACCCAAGATTGGATGGACTTGAGTCATCCTGCTTTGATGGAAAATATGTGACTGGTGACATTTCAAGTGATTTTTTTTATTAAATGAAAAATGAAGAAATTAAATTTCTGAATTCGGTTTTTTCAAAATTTGGTTTATGAATAGGTTTGAATATTTTTCGGGTTATTGCAAAGTAAATGAAGTGAATTTTTATGTGTCATGAAAGAATATTCGGGATGAATTTTTCGTTTTTCATCAATCGTTTTAAGATAATAAAGTTTTGAGTTTATAGGTCCTCTTCTTTTTATCATTTGTATGCAAATATCTTGATTTCTGGTTTTTTTCATTGTTAACCTGAGTGGTGCAACTGAGGATTTGTTTTTATATACAAGTGGTTTAACTAAAAAATTTAACGAGTTATTAGTCTTAACAACAAAATTAAGTTTCGAAAATTCATCAATATATTGCTTGTTTTTGATCCAAATAATAGTCATCATGATGTGTATTTTTTTTTCTTTTCTCAATCTTAAAAACGTTTCAGACATATTTCTTGGATTGACAAATATAAGACAGTTTTCTGGAATGCCTGAATGTAAGAATGATTTACTATATGTAAAATCATTCTCGGTGAAAATAAGTATTCTGGCATTTTTAATACTAACTTGTTTCAAAGTCGGGATTAAAAATTTAATGTCAGTATCCACAGAATTATCTGATAGTAACTCTATTAGAGATGAGGGTGGCCATTTACAGTTAGGTAGAATTTCATCTAGATTCGAATATGAGCTTGAAATATTTTGAATGCCAAGTGATGACGCTTCTAGTTCAAAACTCTTGTTGTATTCATTTACAAATGAAAAAAATCTTTCAATAGTCATAAACCTAGGATTTTTACAAGGTAGTTTTTGGGTTTCTTATAATTCCAATTCCCAAACCCTCGATAGTGAAACTTTGCTTTTCAAGGTTGATAGTAATAGTTTTGAACTCAGGATTTTCTGGATGAAGATATACTTTTGATCCTTTGCGATGATATCGTTTAACAGTTACTTCATCGTCAATTCTAGCCACGACAATTTGACCCTCTTTCTTGATTGGAGAATTTGGGCAATATTTTTTTACAACCAAAAGATCATCCTCTAAAATTCCAGCATTTTTCATACTCATGCCTTTAACTCTGAGTAAGTAATCTGGTTTTGTTGAAAACATTTTGGGGTCGTATTTAAACTCATTTTCAATATGCTCTAATGCTTGTATGGGTGAACCGGCAGATACAGTCCCGATAAGTGGCAAGGTATTTATTCGGGACGAATTTGTATTCAAAAAATTGTTAAGTTTGATACTTCTGGAAGTGCCAGGAACCATAGAAATAGCCCCTTTTTTTTCTAAAGCCTTGAGGTGCTCTTCTGCTGCGTTAGGTGATTTAAATCCGAGAGCTTCACAAATTTCTATACGAGTTGGAGGAAACCCAGCCTCTTCTATAAACAAGGAGATCATTTTTAAAATTTCTTTTTGGCGTTCGGTCAAAGTTTTCATTTGTATTTAAATTATAGTACTGAATATAATTACAGTACAATTTAAAATTCTTTTGTGCAAGTCTTTTTTATATTATGTTAAAAATTTTACCTACATGCCTTCATAATTTGGTCCACCACCTCCTTCGGGAGCCACCCAGTAAATATTTTGAGTGGGGTCTTTGATATCACATGCTTTACAGTGGAGACAATTTTGTGCGTTGATTTGCAGGGTAATGTTTTTTGATAGTTTTTGAGCTGGCTGATTATTTTCATCTAAATATTCATAAACACCCGCAGGACAATACCTAGATTCAGGACCTCCAAAAATTTTAAAATTGACTGTGCTAGGTACCTGAGAATTCTTAAGTTTCAAGTGAACTGGTTGGTTTTCCTCGTGATTTACTCCTGATAGTGGTAAAGAAGCAATTTTGTCGAAAGAAATTTTTCCATCAGGTTTTAAATATTGCTTTTCTTGAAAAGAAGAACTTTCAAGTAGAGATTTGTGGTCAGGAGATTTTGTTTTGACATTCATAATAGAAAAATTATGTAAATAATTTTGTTCAATGTATGTTACGACCCCCCCTAAAATCATATTTTTGTTCATCAAACCCTTGAAATTTTTGGTGCTATTAAGCTCATTAAAAAGCCAAGATTCTTTGAATCTTTTCTCATATCCAGATAATATGAGTTTGGGGATATCTTTATCATTTTTGATTGTTTCAAAATAGGATTCTGCAACTAAAATTCCACTTTTGATTGCTGAGTGAGAACCTTTTATGCGAGCAGAATTTAAAAAACCAGCATTACAACCAATCAGTGCTCCACCCGGAAAAACAAATTTAGGAAGACTAAAAAGGCTGCCTGCAGTGAGACTTCTTGCACCATAACCAATTCTTTTTCCACCCTCTAAAATTTTGGATATTTTGGGGTGTGTTTTAAATTTTTGAAGTTCTTTAAAGGGCGAAAGCCAAGGATCTTGATAATTGAGTCCAACAATTAAACCAATAGAGACTCGATTTTTATCCATGAAATAGAGAAATGACCCACCATAAGTTTTTAAATCTAATGGCCAACCAAAACCATGAATTACAGTTCCTGGAATGGAACTTTCGTATGGAATCTCCCAAAGTTCTTTAATTCCCAAACCATAACTTTGAGGGCAAGAATTTTTGTCAAGTTTGAATTTCTCAATCAACTCTTTTCCAAGTTGTCCTCTTGAACCCTCTGCTAAAATCGTAAATTTAGCTTTAATCGAAATTCCAGAAGCATAATTTTTACCCTTTGATCCATCTTTATTAATTCCAAAGTCACCAGTTTTAACACCTATAACCTCATCTTTTTTACCATAAATTATTTTGTTAGCAGCAAATCCTGTGAAAATTTCAACTCCAATCTCTTCTGCTTTTTCTCCAAGCCATTTAACAAGTTCAGACAAGCTTGTTACGTAACAACCATTATTTTTTAATGAGTTTGGGATCAAAAAAGAGGGTAACTTCACAGACTTATCTTTGTTCGGAAAAAAATAAAAAATATCATCGTTAACTGGGGTTTTTATTGGACATTTGCTCGTTTTCCATTTTGGAAATAACTCTGATAAAGCTTTTGGGTCAAAAATTGCTCCAGATATAATATGCCCTCCCAAGCTTGAGGACTTTTCAATAATACAGATAGAAATAGGACGATTTTCATCCAAGGCCAACATTTTAAGTTTGATGGCTGCGGAGAGGCCAGCTGGACCAGCTCCAACAATCAAGACATCAAAATTTAATTCTTCTTCTGTCATTTTTATATTATGAATTGAGATATTTAGTTTATTTTAATCATTAAAAGATATATTCTCTTTTTATACAGCTATAAAGGGTAACTCATTGTATTGAAATCTATAACTACATAAAAATTGTGGTTTTTATTAATCTTTTTTTAAATTAAATATAGGCGTCTTTTGTGACTAAATTTGTGTTTATAACTGGAGGGGTTGTATCATCTCTTGGCAAAGGAATAGCTGCTGCATCCCTCGGTGCACTATTAGAGTCAAGAGGTCTTAGCGTCACAATAATAAAGATGGATCCTTACTTGAATGTCGATCCCGGAACAATGAGTCCTTTTCAACATGGGGAGGTATTCGTTACAGAGGATGGAGCTGAAACTGACCTTGATTTAGGACACTATGAACGTTTCATAAACACAAAAATGAGAAAAATTAATAATTTTACGACAGGACAAATATATGACTCGGTTCTTCGTAAAGAGAGAAAAGGTGACTATTTAGGGAAAACTGTTCAAGTTATACCGCACATCACTAATGAGATTCAAGATTTCATTTACCGAGGTACAAAAATTGGAAATGGTAAAAAAGCAGAAGTTGCAATTGTTGAGGTAGGCGGAACTGTGGGAGACATAGAATCGTTGCCATTTTTGGAGGCGATAAGACAGATGGCGTTAAGGTTAGGTAAGGGAATGACATGCTATGTTCACTTGACTTTAGTCCCATTTCTTGTTTCTGCTGGGGAACTTAAAACAAAACCCACACAGCATTCTGTACAAAGACTTCGAGAGATTGGAATAGTACCTAATTTGATTCTATGTAGGGCTGATAGGCCAATTCCAAATGATGAGTGTGAAAAAATTTCTTTATTTTCTAATGTTCAAAAAGAGGCGGTTATTTCTGCATATGATGTAGACTCTATTTACAAAATTCCTCGAATTCTTTTTGAACAGGGTGTAGATGAAATCATCTGTAAATCCCTAGATTTATCATTACCTTTAGCTGATTTAAGTATTTGGGATTCCTTGTTAAAAAAACTTTCACTACCTTTAACAAATTTAAAAATCGCAATGGTTGGAAAATACGTTGATTTAAAGGAATCTTATAAGTCTTTATCAGAAGCTTTGATACATGCTGGTATCCATTCCCAAGCAAAAATAGTCGTTGAATATATAGATTCCGAGACCCTCGAAGCAGATGGAGTTGGATGCCTTAATGCTTATGATGCCATTTTGGTACCAGGAGGATTTGGCTCAAGAGGAATTGAGGGAAAAATTTTAGCCATCAATTATGCTAGAAAATCTGGAACACCTTTTTTAGGAATATGCCTAGGAATGCAGCTGGCAGTTATTGAATTTGCTAGAAATGTTGCAGGAATGGCTAAGGCTAACTCGACGGAGTTCGATCCAAACACTCCTTTCCCTGTTGTAGCACTTGTTACAGAATGGTTTAATAAAGAGGGATGTGTTGAAAATAGAAATATTTTCTCTGACAAAGGCGGCACAATGAGGCTGGGGGCACAACAAATTAAAATATCTAAATCTACACTCTCTCACAAAATTTATGGGGATTTTACGGAGGAACGGCACCGGCACAGATATGAATTTAATAACACTCTTAAAAATAATTTAAAAAAATTCGGTTTGATAATCAGTGGAGAAACCGAAAAAAACAGTTTAGTCGAAATAATTGAGGTTTCTACTCTTCATCACCCTTGGTTTGTTGGTGTGCAATTCCATCCTGAGTTTTCCTCTACACCAAAAAATGGGCACCCACTTTTCAAATCTTTTATTGATGCATCTCTTTCTTTTTCTAGCAGTAGAATAGAATCAAATAAAAGTAAGCTACACAATAACTTAAACAAAGGAATACATGAAACTTCTAGATTTTAAAGTCGGAATAGAACATCCTTTATTTCTAATTGCAGGTCCCTGCGTAGTTGAGTCAGAGACATTACAGATTGAGACGGCCGGAATTCTCAAAGAATTATGCGACAGATTTAATATAAGTTTTATATTTAAATCTAGCCTTGATAAGGCGAATAGGTCTTCTGCTGACTCATACAGAGGCTTAGGAATTCAGACAGGATTAAAAATTTTGGAAAAAGTAAAAACACAAATTAACGTACCAATTCTTACCGACGTCCATGATGCATCTGAGATTCATGAGGTGTCGAGCGTTGTCGATGTTCTTCAAACCCCTGCTTTTTTGTGCAGACAAACTGATTTTATTTCTTCAGTTGCTAAAAGTGGTAAACCAGTTAATTTAAAAAAAGGCCAATTTTTAGCCCCTAACGACATGAAAAATGTTGTTGAAAAAGCGAAAAAAGCTGCTAGAGACAATGGTTTAGATGATGATCAATTTTTGGTCTGTGAAAGAGGGGCAACTTTCGGTTACAACAATTTAATCAGTGACATGCGAAGTTTGGCTATAATGAGAGATACGAACTGTCCAGTTGTTTTTGACGCAACTCACTCAGTTCAACTTCCTGGTGGTTTAGGAAATTCATCGGGAGGTCAAAGAGAATTTGTTCCTGTCTTAGCTCGTGCAGCAGTGAGTGTTGGAATTTCAGGAATATTCATGGAAACCCATCCAAATCCAAAAGTTGCGTTGTCTGATGGACCCAACGCTGTTCCACTTGAGATGATGGAAAGTTTGATTAGTCAATTAAGACAGATAGATGAATTAGTCAAAAAAATGGATTTATTAGAGGAAAAAATTACTGCTTTTTAACTATGTAGTTAAAGTTTGCGTATATAAATTTTTATTTGATGGGGATAGCTTTATATGAGTTCTATTGTGGATATTATTGGAAGAGAAATTATTGATAGTAGGGGCAATCCTACCGTTGAATGTGACGTAGTGCTCGACTCAGGTGTTGTTGGCAGGGCCTCTGTTCCCAGTGGAGCTTCTACGGGCTCTGGTGAAGCTATTGAACTAAGAGATGTCGATTCAAAAAGATATTTCGGTAAAGGAGTCTCGTCTGCCGTCAGTAATATCAATAATGAAATTACTGAACTCTTGTTAGGATTGGATTCAAGATCTCAATCTTCAATAGATTATGAAATGATAAGCCTCGATGGAACCGAGGATAAATCTCGTTTAGGGGCTAATGCCATACTAGCTGTTTCTTTATCCGTTGCAAAAGCCGCTGCGATAGAATCTAGGCTTCCTCTCTACAGGTATCTTGGCGATATAGGAACAGTATCAATGCCAGTTCCTATGATGAATGTTATCAATGGTGGTGCTCACGCTAACAACAATCTTGACATACAGGAAATGATGATTATCCCTGCCGGCTTTTTAAGCTTTAGTGAGGCTTTGCGATGTGGAAGCGAAGTTTTTCACACTTTAAAAGAAGTAATTAGAAAAAAAGGAATGTCAGTAGCTGTTGGTGATGAGGGAGGTTTTGCTCCGAATGTTAAAAGTCATTCTGAGGCACTTGACCTAATAATGGAGGCCATTACACTCTCAGGATACCAACCTGGAAAGGAAGTCAGTCTTGGCTTGGATTGTGCAAGTTCTGAATTTTATGAAAATGGTCGATACAATCTTAAGGGAGAGGAACTATCTCTTGATCCCAGTGGATTTGTTAATTTATTGCAAAAGTGGTGTGACCAATATCCAATCATTTCTATAGAGGACGGGGCTGCAGAGGATGACTGGAAAACTTGGTCCCTTTTAACAGAAAAACTGGGTTCTAAAATTCAGCTCGTGGGCGACGACTTGTTTGTAACTAATACTAAATTATTGCAAAAGGGAATAGATTTGGGAGTAGCTAATTCAATTTTGATCAAAATAAATCAAATTGGCACTCTCACAGAGACATTTGCCGCTATTTCATTAGCTAAAAGGAATGGGTATAGCTCAGTAGTCTCTCACCGTTCTGGTGAAACCGAGGACACCACAATCGCTGACATAGCTGTTGGATCGAATGCCTTACAAATAAAAACTGGATCTATGTCGAGAACTGATAGAACAGCAAAATATAATCAACTTCTTAGAATAGAGGAAGATATTGGTAAATTGGTTTACTACCCTGGTTATGATGCATTTAAAAAAGTTTGAATTATTCTTTTATTAGAAATTAGTTTATGGATATTATTTACTGTAAGTCTTTAATAAAAAAATATGCAATTTTGTTACCATTATTATTGATTCAATATCCTCTTTGGTTTGGCAAGACTGGTTGGTTTGATGTTTGGAGCAAAGAAAAAACTTTAGAAGTTTTACAAGATGATTTAGCAAGTGACAAAAAAAAACTTCTAGAATTAAAAGCTGAAGTTAGGGATTTTAGAGATGGTTATCAGTCCATAGAAGAAAAAGCCAGATATGAGATGGGAATGATTAAACCAAATGAAAGGTTTATACAATTCGTTGTACCTCAAAAGTACTAGGTATTAAAATCAAACAATTTTTTGCATTGGGTTTTATCAAAAGAAAACAAGTTATTACAAAAATCGCAAGAAACTTCTATCCTGCCTTTTGAAGATATCAGTTCTTTCATATTTTCTTTACCAAGTGATTTTAGCATTTGAACAACTCGGATAATGGAGCAGTGACAAGAAAAAACTGGCATTTTATTTTTAATGATTGAATAGTTTAGAGAACCAAAATAATACTTAGCTGCTGAGGTTGTATCTATGCCCTTCATTTTAATTAGTTCTATTGTAGAAATAATTTTTTTTAATTTGTACCATTCGGTTTCCAATTCATTTTTCTTATCGGGCATTTTTTGAATTAGAATTCCGGTAGCAGCCTCCGAATCAGCATGTAACAGTAAGTCAGAATCAATTTGTTCAGAGTTTTTCAAATAATTTTTTATCATTTCACTTACGTTGTTACCCTCGACAGGAATTATTCCTTGATATGGTTTTATATTTCTAATTTTTTGATCAAGAATTACACTGAAAACTCCTTTTTTCCCCCCATTAACCATTTCTTTGAATGACAGATTTCCAAGCTTTTTATTTTTTTTAAATTTAATTGTACTTTTAAATTTTAAATCTGAACTGCACTCAGCATAAGCTAATTTTAGAGCTCCTTCTCCATATACTTGAAGTGCGACTGACCCTTTGTGTTTGATGGTTGAACTTAATAAAATACTTGCAACTGTTAGTTGACCGAGTACATTATTAGCTTCTCGTGGTAAATTAGTATGGTTAGTTAATATTCTTTTCCAACTAGAATTAATTTGAACCATGTTAGCTCTGGTTGTTCGGTTTTCGAACATTATTGTTATTAGCTGATCAATTGAAAAATCCATCTTTAATGGTTACCTGTTAAGTAGATTTACATAATTTGATTTAAAAAATTTTAATATTGACTAAGTTTGCAAATCAATGAGTTTATAAGCTGTTTTATCGTGAAAATTGTTTTTTTGTTTTGTTTGATTAGAAAAATCTATTAATAAGTTATTAACATTTGAATTTAAAATATGTCTAACATCCCCCCACATGAGATTAATGTTGATCTTCATATGCACTCTAATGCATCTGATGGAAAATTGACACCTTCAGAACTAATTTTAAGGGGAGAGAAAAATGCTGTTAACATGATGGCAATTACCGATCACGATAGTTTAAAAGGTCTACCTGAAGCTATGGAATTCGTCTCTGGAAAAGAGATTAAATTCATTCCTGGAGTGGAAATTTCAGTCACATGGGGAAAAATAACGATTCATGTTTTAGGATTAAATATAGATCCAAAAAACAGTATTTTAAATGAGGCTTTACAATCAATTCAAGGATCAAGATATGAAAGAGCAAAAGCAATAGATAAATCCTTAGTTAGTTCTGGACTTCCCTCAATCTTGGAAGATGTGCTTAATGAAGCCGGTAATCCTGGTCAAATCAGTAGAACTCATTTTGCAAGAGTTATAAAATCAAAAAACATTTGCCCATCAGTTCACGAAGTTTTTAAAAAATATTTAGTGCCTGGCAAACCCGGATTTGTAGAACATAAGTGGGTAAGACTAAATGATGCAATTAATTGGATTAAATGTGCAGGTGGTCAAGCCGTGCTAGCTCACCCAGCTCGATACAAATTAAACGAAGTTGTACTTTATGCTCTTTTGGACAATTTTTATGATTTAGGAGGACGAGCAATTGAGGTTGCTACTGGAAGTCATTCGAATGCTGACATAGAAAGATTTCAAATAATTGCGAATAAAAGTAATTTTGAAGCATCTAGGGGGAGTGACTTTCATAGTCCAAACGAAAGTAGATTTGATGTTGGAGTTGCCCCTGTTCTCCCACATTCAACTTCCCCTGTTTGGGGCCGTTGGATGTAAACTATGAAATTTAGTAAATTATTGCTCAAAGAGATCTTAAATGACTGAATTTATCAAAGGCAGTTTTGTTGCATTGGTTACTCCAATGAAAGAGGATGGAAGCTTAGATTTATTATCCTACAGTCAATTAATTGAGTTTCATATCGAGAATAAAACTAATGGAATTGTTGCGGTCGGAACTACTGGAGAATCACCAACTGTAAATTTTGATGAGCATCTTACACTAATTGATACTGCTGTCCAAAAATCTAATTCAAGAATTCCAATTATTGCAGGTTCCGGTGCCAATTCCACAGCCGAAGCAATAGAGTTAACAAAAGAGGCTGCTAAGCTGGGTGTTGAGGCATCCTTGCAAGTTGTACCCTATTACAATAAACCAAATCAGGATGGACTTTACAAACATTTTAAAGCAGTCGCGGATTCTGTTGATATACCCATCATTTTATATAACGTGCCCGGACGCACTTCGGCTGATTTATCCAATGAAACAATTTTAAAACTATCTCAAATACCAAATATCGTAGGAATTAAGGATGCTACCGGCGATATCGTCAGAGGACAGTTTTTGTTAAAAGTTTTACCAGAAAACTTTTTGGTTTTTAGTGGGGATGACCCATCTGCATTTGGTTTGATTCTTCTAGGAGGAGCTGGGAATATCTCAGTGACTGCTAATGTCATGCCTAAGACTATGTCGAGGCTTTGTGAGTTAGCTTTAGATTCTAAAGCTAAAGAGGCTGGACAGTTAAACATGAAAATATTACACATACATCAAACTCTTTTTTTGGAGTCTAACCCAATACCAATCAAGTGGTTAATGGCGTTTATGGGATTAATACCCGGTGGAATCAGGCTTCCTTTGACATTTCCATCTAAATCCATACAGCAACAATTGAAAAGGTTAGTTGAAGAAATTAATTATTTTGAGGGCAGTTAAATGTTTTACTTATTTTTTCGTAGTTTGGATTCTTGCTTAGTTATAATCCGTAGAAGTATTTATTTATTTTTATTTTTGCTTCTATCTGGCTGTTCATCAATTCCTTTTTTTGGAAATGACTCTGATTTTGAGTCTAGGCCAAGTCCCACTAAGCCTAAAAAACTTGAAGTTCCACCAGATTTAATAACACCAGCAAAAGATAGAAAATTTAGTATTCCTTCCTCAGATTCTACGATGTCCAAATACGAGTTATCAATAAATGAAGGTACTTCAGACTCAATTCAAGATAATATCTTACCTGTATTTAAAGGATTAGAAATTAAATCGTATGGAAACCATAGAGTATTGATTGTTGACAAACCAGTCGAATTCTTATGGCCCATCTTGAGGGAGTTTTGGATCAATTCAGGATTTTCTATTGCTAAAGAGTTTCCAGAAATAGGTGTATTGGAAACCGATTGGTTCGAAGACAGAAGGAATGTTCCAAAAGATTTCATAAAAAACCTAATTGGTAAAGTTTTTAACAATATTTATGATTCTGGTGAAAGAGATCGTTACACAATGAGGTTGGAAAGAGTTGCTGATAACAAAACCGAAATTTCAGTTGCTCACAAAGGGTTAATCGAGATAGCAGCAGAGAGACCTGATGGAACTATTAAGTGGGTAAACAAACCTACAGATCGAAAATTAGAGGAAGATTACTTGAAACAAATTATGTTAGCTTTGGGAGTTGGCAAGGAAAAGACAGATGAATTGATCGCAATTAAAAAAAGTTCCAATAAAGTACTCTTTACATCCAATGATTCAAGCACTCACATTAAAGTATTTGAAAATTTTGATAACACTTGGAGAAAAGTGGGAATTGCCATAGATAGGTTAGAGTTTAATGTTGAGGACAGAGTTAGGTCTGATGGAATTTACTTTATCAAATATAGGGACCCTACAATAGATCAAAAGAAAAAAGGATTTTTTTCAAATTTATTTTCACTTGGGGGTTCATCTAACAAAATACAGGTTTTTCAAATCAAACTTCGAAGTGAGGCAGATGCAACTAAAATTTTTGTAATTGACGAGCAAGGGGAAAAAAATAGTGTTACGACAAAGTCAATTGCTTCAATTTTATTTGATCAGTTAATATAAGTGAGGTTTTGTTGTTTAGGAAGCGGAAGTGAAGGTAATGCACTCATTATTGAAACTGGTTCAGGAAACAAAACTAAAATATTAGTAGATTGTGGGCTAAAGTTTGAGATTTTAGAGAAAAGGCTTTCTAGTCAAGGAGTTAAACCAACTGAAATAGAGGGTATTTTTATAACGCATGAACATGGTGATCATATAAGAAGTGCAGAGAAATTTGCTAGGATTTTTGAAATCCCAGTATTTATGACACATGGAAGTTTTTATGCTTGTCGTTCAAATTTTAGAAACATTAAGCATTTGTCTTTTTTGAGGTCTGAAAAACTAATAACACTAAAGGGATTGAAAGTTTTACCTTTCTCTATCCCTCATGATGCAAGAGAACCAGTAGCTTTGGTTTTTCAGGATTTCAAACACAAACTAGGAGTTCTTACTGATACTGGTTCAGTTACTGCAAATATAATAGAAAAGCTTTCAGAATTGGACGGACTAGTTTTAGAGTTCAATTACGATTCAGCGATGTTAGAAAATAGCAAATACCCTTATTCTCTAAAGAGAAGGATTTCATCCCCGTTTGGACATTTATCAAATTCTTCAGCTATAAATCTACTTAAAAAAATTTTTCACGAGGAATTACAAGTAATAGTTGCTGCACATCTTAGCCAAAACAATAATAGTTCAGAATTAGTTGACTCATTACTAAATCAATATAGGACTGATTCAGTAAAAACTTTTATTGCAGATCAGTATAAACCCACCGGTTGGATAAACCTTATTTAAAAGATTTTATTTTGTTTGGCTTTGTTCCAGACTCATAAATACAGATTTTGTACTTGCATAATATGAACCGTGAGCGATGGCCATAATAATCAGTGATAATGGCAAAATCATAATTGTCAATATTTGTTTGAATGCTGTAAATTGATTTGCTAGCGCTCCTAACAAAAACACACAAGACAGGACTATAACAAACCATAAAAGACCGAATAGAATAAAGCTCTTTCGATTTATCCAAACAGCAAAAAAAGAGTAAAAAACAGCCTTTGTAGCTGTATATTTTTTCCAAACAACTAACTGAGGAGCATACCAAAATGACATCATAACAGGGATGTATGCAAGAGCTGCAATGATTGCACCATAGTTGGTAGAATTCGTATTAGCATTCTCTGAAAAGTTTGAAAATTCTCCGGTTGTAATTGCTTTTATAAGAGAACCCCCATCCAGAGAAAGAGATAGTACTAAAACTAACAAAATTTCTAAAATGTATATTGCTCCTAGGACCAGCATATTTTTTGCATGCTCTCCAATGAATCCAGATATTATTAATTTTGGAAATGGGATTTGGTCTTCATCCACAGCATGAGCTAAGGCAATAAAACCAAATGCAAGGCCAGGTGACAAAATTAAAGTTAATATCAGACCAAAAACAGGTATGAGTCCAAATAAAAACATTGCAGTCCAATAAGCAAAAAGTGAAAAAATCCAAATTAGAGGTTGTTTTTGGAATATTCTAAAACCGTGGATTAACCATGCTTGGCCAGAACGCGAACTTACTACTTTTGGTTGATTGATCATTAACAAGGCTTTTCTCTCATCTCAGATTTTCTTTTCTCTAAAATTCTTTCAAATTGAGTGGGGTCTTTAGGAGTTAAAAGTGATGCATCTCTTGGAACATACCAATCATATAGTCTTGATATCCAAAAACGAAAGGCAGCTGACCTTAGGGTCATTGGCCAAGCTTCAATTTCAGCTTCAGACAACACTCTTACACTTTCATAACCTCCTAACAAAGAATTAAGCTCATCAACTTTAAATGTACCAATTTTTTCAGCTTCATGTGAAATTCCCCAATCGTTGGCAACTACAGCCAAATCAAAAATCAATGTGTCATATCCCGCAAAATAAAAATCAATGATACCTCCAAGTTTTTCTTTAATTAGTCTGGTTTGTTTTGAATTATTTTGATTATTGTTAGTTTTAAAAATTTCATTTTCAAGAAAAAGAGCGTTGTCTCTGAAGAGATCCGCATGGATTACTGCCTTTGGCAATACCCTGTAGAGTGAGGATTTAAAAAATAAGTCCTGTTCCTTCAATTCATCAGTCAATATTTTTTGCTTTTTTAGGTCTAAAAATTTTAAGATTTTAGGAATTGTACTTTGCCACCATTTTATGCTTCGTGTGTTTTCTTGAAATTGGGAGAAATCTGTCGCATCCTGGTGTGAAATCGCGAGGGCCTTACCTATCTCATAGCAATGGTAAACATTTGGACTGTCAATTGTCCTACCCTGTAATCTACTCACAATTGTCGTAGGTTTACCATCGCATAATTGGAGTAATTCCCCTTTTTTACTTAAAATTGGAAGTGGACATGGTGTTCTTCGTTTTGCTAAATGTCTCATTAAGGACAAATAAAAAGGAGCTTGGTCAATTGTAAGTTTTTCAAATATTGTTAAAACGTAAGAGTTTTCTGAGGTATAGATAAAGTAGTTGGTATTTTCAATACCAGCCTCGATTCCCTCAAAATACAACAATTCTCCAATATTGAAATTGGAAAGGAGATTTTGTAAAGTTTCTTGAGTTACTTTCGAAAAAACGGCCATAATTGTCAGATAGTGTTTAGTTTTATAATTTATGAAGTATTAATTTCTTTATCATATGAAAAATTCTCAATTAATCACAGTTAACGATATACGTGAAACCTTTATAAACTATTTTGTGGAAAATGGGCATACAAAAATTCCCTCAAGTCCTTTAATTCCTCTTTCGGATCCTTCACTTTTGTTTACAAATAGTGGCATGGTTCAATTTAAGGATATTTTTATGGGTAATGAGAAACCATCCTCTCCCAGAGTAGTCACTTCTCAAAGATGTTTGAGGGCCGGTGGAAAGCATAATGATCTTGAAAATGTCGGCTATACATCAAGACATCACACTTTCTTCGAAATGCTTGGAAATTTTTCCTTTGGAGATTATTTTAAGGAAGAAGCTATTATATACGCTTGGCAATTTTTGACGAATATTTTAGAAATTAGTCCACAGAAATTGGTTGTTACAGTCTATGAAGAGGATTACGAGGCATATAATTTATGGAAAAATAAAATAGGTATTAATAATAATCAGATAATTAAAATTGGAGATCACAAAGGATCCAAGTATGCGAGTGACAATTTTTGGCAAATGGCTGACTTTGGACCTTGTGGACCATGTTCAGAAATTTTCTTTGATCACGGTACTCATCTAGCAGGGGGGCTACCAGGAACTCATAATGAAGATGGTGATCGATTTGTTGAAATTTGGAATTTAGTTTTCATGCAGTTTCAAAAAATGGAGTCTGGAGAGTTAGTGAACTTACCCAGTTTTTCTGTTGATACTGGTATGGGTCTTGAGAGAATCTCTGCAGTGATGCAAGGCGTATCAAGTAATTACGACATCGATTTATTTGAAAAATTAATAGCCAAAGTCTTAATACGAACTGGTAATAACAATGGAGGCCACTCCTCACTTAAAGTTATAGCAGACCATATCAGAGCAAGTTGCTTTCTCATTTTAGACGGAGTTTTACCCTCGAACGAGGGTAGGGGTTATGTGCTTAGAAGAATTATCAGGAGAGCCCTACGTCATGGTCATAACTTAGGTCAAAAAGATCCTTTTTTTTCGTTGCTTGTCAGTGATTTAGCTCTAATCATGGGAGAGAAGTTTTCGAAACTTCAAGAAAAAGTAATACAAATCTCGAATCACCTTTTAGATGAGGAACAAAAATTTTGTGAAACTTTAAATAGAGGAATTGAGATTTTGGATAATGTGTTGAATAAATCTGATTCTAATAAAATCGATGGTAAAACCATTTTTTTGTTGTATGACACTTACGGTTTTCCAGTAGACTTGACTGCAGATATTTGTAGAGAAAAAGGTTTTAATTTAGACCTTAAAGGGTTTGAAAGTGAGATGGCCTCTCAAAAAGAAAAGGCAAGAGTGTCAAATAAGTTTAAATTTACAAATAGTATTGACTGTTCTGACCCTGAGACTAAGTTTGTTGGTTATGAAGTTATAAACAATAAAGGAAATATAATTTCAATTTTTAAAAATGAAAAAAGTGTTGAAGAAGCTGCAAAAGGTGAATCTATACTTTTAACTTTATCTGAATCTTGTTTTTATGCTGAGTCAGGTGGCCAAGTTGGAGACATTGGAACTTTGATATCCGATAGCGGCTATGTAGAAATAAATGACACAACAAAATTATCTAACAATGTATTTCTTCATCATGGAACAGTTCTAGCTGGAGAAATTAAAATTAATCAGAATGTTGATTTAAAGATTGATGAAAAGAATCGTACCCAGATCAAAAGAAATCATTCGGCAACTCACCTGCTTCACTTGGCATTGAAGAAAATACTTGGAAATCATGTTCATCAACGTGGCTCACTTGTCAATTCTGAAAGAACACGTTTTGACTTTTCCCATACAGGCCCTCTAACATCCAATGAGATCAGTAATGTTGAGGATGTTGTTAACAGAGAAATAATTCAAAATACACAAACTCAAGCAAAAATAATGGATTATTCAGATGCTTTAAAAGACGGTGCTGTAGCATTATTTGGAGAAAAATACAGTGAAAAAGTCAGAGTTTTAACAATTGGCAATTCAAAAGAGTTGTGCGGGGGAACACACGTAAAAAGAACTGGTGACATTGGTTTGTTCAAAATAATAAATGAAACGGGAGTTTCAAGTGGGGTAAGAAGAGTAGAGGCAATAACTGGGGAAAGTGCGCTTAGTTTTGTCAAAGAAACAGATCTTTTGTTACAAAAAGTATCAAGCATAGCCAAAACACCCGTAAAAAAATTGTGTGAAAAGATGAATTTCATATTGGAAAAAAATAAAAACCTTGAGCAACAAATGGAATTTATGCAACAAAAATGGATTTCTTCCATCAAAAATGATCTGCTCAATGATTGTAGAACTATTGGTGGAATAAAATTTATCGCCAAAAATGTTGAACTAGTTGATGTCAAATCACTCAGGAATCTTGTCGACTATGTCAAATCCAAAGTGCCCCCAGTAATCGTGCTCTTGTCAACAATTGAAAGCGAAAAAGTCCACTTGATTGTTGGAGTCAGCAAAGATATTTCTAAAAAACATAAAGCATCATCTATTGTTGCTGAGATTGTCCATAAAATTGATGGAAATGGTGGAGGAAGAGATGACTTAGCTCAAGCAGGAGGAACAAAAAAATCGGGTCTTGAAGATATAATTAAAAATTTCAAAAAAACCTTAGAAAATATTTTGAACAGACAGGAATGAAGATGGATGAAAACATAGAGATAAATCTAAAACTTGATTTGAGTGGTTTAAATTGTCCGTTACCAATTTTAAAAACAAAAAAAATGCTGGGAACAATGGATTCTGGACAATTAATTCACGTAACATCTACAGATTCTGGTTCATATAATGATTTTAAATATTTCTGTGAGCATACTGGACACGAACTAGTATCGAGGGAAGAGGTGAACAAAAAATATTTTTTTTTAATAAAAAAAAGATAGAAATTTAAAGAAGTTATTTCGTCACTTTACTTCCAATATCAGCTGCAGTAGTAAATGCATCCGCAAAAAAATTTTCTTTGGGTAAATTACATTTTTCTACAAAATCTCTTTGAGCTGACTGAACCATTATGGGTGCGCCACAAGAGTAAACAGCGTAATTAATCAAATCGGAAAAATCTGAAATGACTGCATGATGGACAAAGCCAGTTTTACCAGACCATTTAGAATTATCGTCCTCATCACTAACAACTGGAGTATATTTAAAGTTGGGTATCTTTTTAGCCCAATCAAGTGCTAAATCGTTCATGTATAGTTCAGATGATTTTCTTACACCCCAAAAAAGGTTCATTTCTCTTTTGATTCCCTTTTCTAAAGCTCCTTCAATTACGGATTTTATGGGGGCAAAACCTGTACCACTTGCTAAAAAAATAATTGGCTTGGTTGAATTTTCTCTTAAAAAAAATGTGCCTAATGGACCCTCAAGGCGCAAGATATCTTTAACTTTTACAGCATTGATCGAAGGTGTGCCATCCCCGAATAAAGCATCAGTAAATGCTCCACCAGGTGTATGTCTTATATGTAACTCTATGATATTTTCTTTATTTGGCGTATTCGCCATTGAGTAACTTCTCCTTTTACCATCCTTAAGTAAAATATCAATATATTGTCCAGGTAAAAAGTTAAACATTTCGCTTGACGGTAATTTAAGCTGAATTATTGCAATATCATTGGCTTTTTTTTGAATACTCTCAACTCTGCATGGGAGTTTTTTTGGTGTTATCAATCCGGGCCTTGATATTAAAGTTGCCTGTATTTTTAAATTACTTAAGGCTTTGGCAGTGCATAACAAAATTTTTCGTTTAGTTTTCTCATTTTCAGATAGAGTTTTTGGTTGGTGAGCTCCATAATCAACATTACCGTCTATTATGGTTGCTTTACATGACCCGCAAGCACCGTTCTTGCAGCCATAGGGCAATACCAACCCTTGTCTTAAAGCTGCTTGGAGGATAGTCTCGTGTTCTTCTATCTGGTAAATATCGTTAGATGAATTTAGGGTGAAATTAAATGTCATTGTGAATTATAAAATTTTATGAGTTTAAAGACTATTTTTTTGTACCCAACAAAATATAAATATTCCGAAAGTTAGCGCTAATAAAATTGGAATAAACGCAACTGTAATCGGCGGCCAAGTATTTAAGAGTCCCAGATGAGAGAAAAGACTATTACCAAGATGAAAAGTAATACCAACAATCATACCTAAGAAAATTTTAAAGCCAACCGAACCTTTTCGTGAATGAATATAAGCAGCTGGTAATGCAATTAATATCATTATCCACAATAAAAGTGGGTAAAGAACTTTTTTCCAGTAGGCTATTTCATAACGATTTGTTTTTTGTTTTCCAGAGTCAAGATAATCTATAAAAGATGAAAGTTCAGAAGCCGACATTTTTTCGGGTTTTAGAGTAAGAGCTTCAATTGTTTTGGAAGATAGTTTTGTCAAAATACTTAATTCTGAGTATTTCATTAATTTAACCTGTCCTTCTTTAGTTATGTATAAAACTTCCGGAGAAATTAAATTCCAAGAGTTGAATTTCTTATTATTTTTGGTTGAAATGATAATATCTGTATTTTTTGATTTTCCTAAGGAAAAATATCCTCGAGATGATGAAGTCAGGGAAATAAGCTCAGAGTTCTCATCAAAGTCGTAAATTTTTATGTCCATAAGTGACTTATCTGAATCAATTTTTTTGATGTTAAGAATTCTTTCTTTAACTCTTTGATTTTGAGCATTGCCAGCGGAGTAAAATCTATCCCGCAACCAAAATCCAGATTTAAAATTACTTGTGGTCTGAGTTTTAAATTTTGTTTTTTCTAAGTTCCTGGAGTATTGCTCAGAGAGAGGTATCAAAATCTCTGACAAAAAGATTGTGCAAACAGTTATTGGTAATCCAATAATAAAAACTATTGATAAAGCTTTGCTTGGATATAACCCACCCACCCTAAACGCAGTAAATTCTGACGTTGATGCAAGCTCAGAAAATGACCAAAGGCTACCTAGTAAAGTTGCGATTGGTATTATTTCGTAGGCTACGGTGGGTATTTTAAAAAATACGATTGAAAAAATCGTACTTACGAAAAATAATCCTTTACCGATCTGGTCAAGTTCGGCAATTAAATTGAAAAAGGTAAATAACATAGTAAAACCAAGAAGAGTGATTGCAATTTTTTCTAAAACTAATTTTACTAGATATTTAGTTGTTAATTTCATATTAACTTTTCTTAAATTTTTTCAAAATTATAATAGAAAAATTCTTGAGTGAATTCATCTTTAAATAAAACAAAAAGGAGGTGATCATTAAGATCAAGCTTGGCAAACAAATTAGTCCAAAAAACAAATTCAATTGATTTCTGGCAATCAATGCTTGAAATATACCAAGTAAGTTGTTGAAGGCAATAAAAATAAGAATTGCACCAAAAATATGTAATATTCTTCCTTGTTTTGTTTCAAAACTTGCAAGTGGAATTGAGAGAAATGGCAAAAACAAGCACAGTAGGATTGTACCAAACCTAAAAGATAGTTCACCTAAATCAGAGAGGGTTTGTCTTTCAATTAAATCAAAGGTTGAAGTGCTACGAACTCTTTCTTTATATGTTGTTGATTTGGGGGTTGCGTCAATTCTCATTTTATAGTTTTTGAATTCAGTATTTCGAATTTTTCTTAACGATAACGAAGATTTTATATCAGTTCTTGATCCAGACTTGAGATGAATCCAAGGCAATTGATTAGAATCGAATACCAACTTACCACTCGATGCCATAACTATAATTTCATCAGAGTTCTTTTGTTTTATCGAAATAAAAACTAATCCTAAGTTAGAAGATTCAGTATCAGTTTGTTCTATGAAAATAATTTTTTTTCCATCAGAAAATTCAGTAAATGTACCTGGTGCTATCTCTGATAATTTTCTTTCTGATAAGGATTGTTGTCTGAGTTCATCTGCCTGGTTTCTGGCCCATGGGGTAACGAGTAATGATGTTAAGATAGTAATAATTATTAGGGGCAAAGAAAATTTCCAAACTACAGGTATAAATGACTTTAAATTTTTTCCTGAGCTAAGCCAAATTATCATTTCACTATCTCGGCATTGTCTAGATAAAACTATAAATACAGATAGAAAGGCAGTTAAGGTTACAATAGTGGATATTGAACTAATTGTTGAGAACCCAATCAAAGGGATAACTAGTTTTGGCTCCAATTGTCCTGAAGCGGCATTACCCAGAGTTCTTACTAGTGCCATTGTGATTACTACAGTCAAAAGACAGGCAAATGTCATCCCGGCTGATGAACGCATTTCGTTTAATATGGATTTTTCAAATATCACTGATTCTATAATGTAAATTTTTATTAATTAAAAGGTATTTTGTCATGACCGTAACTAGTGCAACAAATAATTCTTTAAAAAATATTAAAGAAATCAACGATTCCGGAGAATTAAGAGAACAAATTAATTTTTCAGCCAGTAATAAACCTGTAGATAGGGCATCGTCAGATTGCGTATGGGTTGGTCTTTTTTCAACAACAAATGGAGTTGAACTCACTGCGCCAGCCAGAATTTTAGATAAAGCGTCCAATGGTGCAATTACCAAAATTATTAAATCTGGTGACTTCAAAGCCAAGGCTGGGACCTCCTTTTTGGTTCGTGACTTATCTGGTATCCCATCTGTCAGGGCACTACTAGTGGGTTGCGGAAAAAAAGATTCTTTTGACGAAAAAAGGTTCAAAGAAGCTGTAAAATTTGCTACCAAGTCCATGGTTCCTCTAAAAGGTGTCAAAAAAATTGCATCTTTTCTCACGGAAATCAATGTCAAAAATAAAACAGGAGTTTGGCGACTCCAAACCCATTTACTAGCAATTCGTGAAGCTTTATATCGTTTTGAAAGATTTAAATCTCCGAAAGATTCAAACTTGGAAGAAAAACCAAGCAAATCATCTTCGAAATCTACTAAACAGATTAAACCAGATAATTTTTGCGCAATTAAATCTGTTGAAATGTTATTGCCTGGTGATATGAGACCAACTGATGCTACACTGACGATTTCAGAAGCAACTGCATTAGCGGATGGAATCGAGCTAAGCAAAGATTTAGGAAATTTACCCGCAAATGTTTGCACACCTTTTTATTTAACCTTGGTGGCTAAGTCACTTTCCAAACAATTAAAGTTAAAGTGCGAGGTAATAGAAAAAAATGGTTTAGAAAAACTAGGCATGGGTTCTCTCTTGGCTGTCGCTCAAGGCTCAGCTCAACAACCTTACTTAATCACCCTTCAACATAACAAAGGAAAATCAAAGGAACCTCCATTAGTGATAGTTGGCAAGGGCATTACATTTGACTCTGGAGGAATTTCACTTAAACCCTCTGCCGCAATGGATGAAATGAAATATGATATGTGCGGAGCGGCTACAGTATTAGGAGTAATGAAAGCTGTTGCACAAGCTGGTATCAAGAAAAATATTATTGGTGTTGTAGCTACTTGCGAAAATATGCCAAGTTCAACAGCAACAAGGCCAGGAGATATTGTGAAATCTATGTCTGGACAGACAATTGAAATACTAAATACCGATGCTGAGGGAAGACTAATTTTATGCGATGCCCTAACGTACGTTGAAAAATACAAACCTGCATGTGTGATAGATATTGCAACATTAACAGGTGCATGCGTTGTTGCACTGGGTAATGTTAACAGTGGATTGTATTCATCTGATGATGCATTAGCTGAAAAACTGTTAGAGGCTGGAAAAAATTCACTTGATCCTGCTTGGCGCCTTCCACTACAAGATGATTATCAAGATTTACTTAAATCCCCTTTCGCAGATGTTGCAAATATTGGGGGTAGAATGGCTGGTAGCATCACTGCAGCATGTTTTTTATGGCGTTTTGCTAAGTCTTATAAATGGGCACATTTAGATATAGCTGGAACTGCATGGGACAGTGGATCCGCAAAATCATCAACTGGAAGACCAGTTCCATTACTATATGAATTTCTAAAAAATAAGTCAGATTGACAAGGATTAATTTTTATTTCAATGTACCCGAGCAGCTTAATTTTTCTTGCAGGCTGATTAGAAAGGTATTTTATGATTCTAAAGCTAATCGAGAGGAACCAATCGTAGTGTTTTGCTCTAAAACATCTAAACTTCATCTTTTTGACGAACTCTTATATTCCTTTTCCCTTGTTGATTTTTTACCTCATGTTTATGCCGAAAGTCCCTTAAAGTCAGACAGCCCCATAATTTTAACTAACAAGCCTTGGTTACCAGATTTCCCAAGAAGGCCTAATTTACTATTAAATTTGGATAATGAAGTTTGTGATTCCTTTGCCTCGTTTGATAGAGTGGTAGAGGTAGTTGAGAAATCAGAAAATACAAAATTAGCTGCTAGAAAAAAATTTGTTTTTTATAAAAACCGTGGATATGAAATCCTCAACCATGATGTGAGTGACAAATAGTGAATTTTAAAAATTCTTTAGAAAATAATAGTTTTGAGTTAACCTGGACTTCAAAATGGGAATCTAAGGGTCTCTATACTGCCCCGAAACAAATCAAAGACCAATCTGATTCATTTTGTATTCAATTACCTCCACCAAATGTCACTGGTACCTTGCACATGGGACACGCTTTCAATCAAACTTTGATGGATATACTAATTCGGTGGCAAAGGATGAAGAGAAAAAGAACACTCTGGTTACCTGGAACCGATCATGCTGGTATTGCAACCCAAATGGTAGTAGAGAGACAGTTATTGAAAGACGGAAAATCCAGATATGAAATTGGAAGAGAAGCTTTTCTCGAGGAGGTGTGGAAATGGAAAGAAAAATCTGGAGAAACCATAACCAAGCAAATGAGACGTCTTGGATCAAGTTGTGATTGGTCAAAAGAATACTTTACGATGGATTCAACGAGATCCAAAATTGTAGAAAGGGTTTTTGTTGAATTGTTTAACCAAGGACTAATATACAAAGGCAAAAGACTTGTTAATTGGGATCCAGTTTTAATGACAGCAGTATCCGATTTAGAGGTAGTAAGCGAAGAGGAACAAGGATACATGTGGGAAATCAGATATCCAATTCTTTTTGATCAAAGCAAAAAAAACGATAAAAATATACCTACAAATTTTCATGAAAAATATTTGACAGTAGCTACTACAAGGCCAGAAACTTTGATTGGCGATGTAGCTGTAGCTGTCCATCCTAGCGATAGTCGATTTGAAAAATTTATTGGTCATAAAGTAATAATTCCAATTATTAATCGTACTATCCCTATTATTGCAGATGAAAATGTTGATATGAAGTTTGGAACTGGTTGTGTAAAAATAACTCCTGCTCATGATTTTAATGATTATGAAATGGCGCAGCGTCACCATCTTTCTAAAATTAATATTTTTACTCTAAACGGCAAGATCAATGAAAGTGGACCTAGTCAATATGTTGGTTTGGATCGTTTTGAAGCTAGAAAAATAATTTTAAAAGACTTAAAACAGATAGGATTATTAAAGGCTGAAAAGCCCCACAAGCTTGTAATCAAGAGGGGTGACAGAAGTGGATCCATAATCGAGCCTTTGTTAACTGATCAATGGTTTGTCGCCATGAATAAATCCGCAAAATCTGGAAGAAAAAAAAATGGTGATAGTCTTGTAAAGCAGGGACTCAACATGCTATCGAGTGGCAACTTAAAACTTTTTCCTGAAACTTGGGGGGTAACATACAAAAATTGGCTTGAAAATATCGAGGATTGGTGTATTTCAAGACAACTTTGGTGGGGGCATCAGATCCCAGCGTGGTACAAGTCGGATCAAGATGGCAATGCAATTCATGATGGAGTTATGTTTGTTGCTATTGATCATGCCGATGCTCAAAAGCAAGCAAATAACTTTGGATGGAATGGACCTATTGTCAGAGATCCAGATGTTTTGGATACATGGTTTTCCTCAGCCTTAATTCCCTTTTCAAGTCTTGCAGATAATGAAAATGTATGGGATGAAGAATTTAATACTCCTAAAATCAGTTCTGAACTAAAATCCTTTATCCCCTCACAAGTTTTAGTAACAGGCTTTGATATCATTTTCTTTTGGGTTGCTCGAATGGTCATGATGACAAGTCATTTCTTTGACATAGTTCCTTTTAAAAAAGTATATATCCATGCTTTAGTCAGAGACGGAGATGGAAATAAGATGAGTAAAAGTAGGGGTAACACACTAGATCCAATTGATCTTATTGATGGGATTTCATTAGATGATTTAATTAAAAAACGTTGTTTTGGTTTAATGAATCCAAAACAAGCTAAGGAAATAGAAAAAAAAACCCAAACCGAATTTCCTAATGGCATCAGGTCTTATGGAACTGATGCACTTCGTTTTACATTTGCAAACTTAGCTAGCCCTGGACGTGATATAAGTTTTGACATGTCAAGATGCGAAGGTTACAGAAATTTTTGTAACAAACTTAGAAATGCCAGTCGTTTTGTGATGATGAATTGCAAAAATAATGACTCCGGATTTGGCAAGTGTGGCGGTGACTGTGGTCCAGAGGGATATTTGTTTTTCAGTTTTGCTGATAAATGGATAGTAACTAGACTTCAGTATTCTATAAGAACAATTGACGATCTTTTAACAAAATACAGATTTGATCTAGCTGCTAAAGAGCTGTATGAATTTGTTTGGAACGAATTTTGTGATTGGTATTTAGAATTGGCAAAGACCCAACTAAATTCAGAGTTTGATAACAGGAAAAGGGCAACTAGAAGAACCATGTTGGGAACTTTGGAAACTATTTTGCGTTTATCCCATCCTTTCATACCTTTTTTGACTGAGGAGTTATGGCAAACAGTAGCACCGGTAGCTAACAGATCTAAAAAGTTACAACATAGAGAATTTGACTCTATTATGATTGCTAGTTACCCTGAGTTTGACTCCTCTAAACCAGATGATCATTCTCTACAAATTACACACCAATTGAAAGAAATTATTAATGCAGTAAGAACGTTACGTTCAGAGATGAAGTTATCACCAGGGGAAAAAGTACCTTTGATCATTGTTCAAACCAAAGATATAACCAACACAAATAAAATTAATTTTGATTTATCAACTTTAAGTTTAGATAAAGAGGACTTTCTCCTCGGTATCAAGGCATTAGCAAGAATAAGTGAAGTTCGAATTTTGGATTTGGTACCTGATGAATTTTTAAATGCTCCGTCCAAATTAATTGGAAGATTAAAACTTATCCTACAGGTCAGTGTTGATCCAGAATCAGAAAAGATAAGAATTGGAAAAGAAATTGAAAAGTACCAGTTAGAAGTAAAAAAAGCTAATAATAAACTTGCGAATAAAAAATTCTTAGAAAAAGCACCAAAAAAAATAGTAACTCAAGAAAGGGAGAGACTAGCCCAATTTTCAGAAAAGGTTGAAAAACTCAAATACCAAGTTTCTTTGTTTGGTTAGTTTCTAAAAATTTATTTAACTCGATCCCAGTTGAAGTTTTCTTTTTTTTTATAATTTCGGGAGGAGCTTGGTTCATAAGTTTCCCCCCCCTTTCCCCCCCAGTGGGACCTAAGTCTATTATCCAATCAGAGCAAGCCCATATATCAAGTTGATGTTCAACTACAACAACTGTATTTCCTGAATCAACAAGCTTATTAAGTGCCTTTATTAACTTTTCAACATCTGCCATATGAAGTCCAACAGTTGGTTCATCTAAAACATATAGCGTGTGAATATAATTATTGGACTTACACAGTTCAGAAACCAATTTTATTCTTTGAGCCTCACCTCCCGAAAGGGTTGGGCTAGATTGACCTAAGGTCAGGTACCCTAATCCTAAATCTTTGAGTAAATTTAATGATTTTGAAATTTGATGATGAGCTTCGAAAAAGTCAGCTGCTATTTCCACACTCATATTGAGAATATCTGATATGGATTTTTTCTTCCAAAGTACTTTTGTAGTTTCAAAGGTGAATCGACTTCCAAAACATTCTTCACAATCAATAAGAACATTTGGAAGAAAATTCATCTCTATTTTTTGAACTCCGTTTCCTTTACAAGTTGGGCACCTTCCTTCTCCTGAATTAAAAGAAAAATGAGAGTGAGACCATCCTCTCATTTTTGCTTCATTACACTGAGCAAAAACTCTTCTAATCTTGTCCCAGAACCCTATATATGTTGCGGGTGTTGACCTAGATGTTTTACCAATTGGAGTCTGATCAACTTCAAGGACGCGTGAAACTTTATCCCAGTTTTCAATTTTTTCACAGCCTGACCAATTAATATTTCTTGGTAAAGAATTTGAGGCATATTTTTTTCTTGAATTTAAATCTTTTAAATTTTTAATTAAAATATTTTTAGCTAGTGTCGATTTACCACTTCCAGAAACTCCAGTAATGACAGTTAATTTATTCAGTGGAATTTTAATATTTAAATTTTGAAGATTATTTGCATTTGCACCATAAATTTCTATAAATGAGTTACTGTTAATTTTATTTTTTCTTTGTTGGTATATTATTGGTTTTTTAAGAAATTTTGCAGTTATAGATTTTTCACTCTTTAAGATGTCTTTAAGTTTTCCAGCTGCAACAACATTACCTCCATTAATACCTGCATCAGGCCCAATATCAATTATATTGTCAGCTATGGATATAGTTTCTTCATCATGTTCAACAACTACAACAGTATTACCTTTTTTTTGCAGCGATCTTAGAATCTTGAGCAGAGCTTTATTATCTTTAGGATGGAGTCCAATAGTGGGCTCATCTAGTATGTAGCATACACCTTTTAAATTTGAACCAAGCTGTGAAGCAAGTCTGATTCTTTGAGCCTCACCTCCCGATAAAGTTGGTGCTGATCTTTCTAAGGTTATGTAACCTAGACCCACTTCATTTAGAAAGTTTAATCTAGATTCAATTTCAGAAATTAAATCTCTAGTGATTATTATTTCTCTTTCTGAAACAGATTTAAGAAATTCAGAACACCAGATTTTCAACTCCGTAACTGAAAATTTAGAGAGATCAACAATTGTTTTTTTATCAACATATACAGATTGAGCTATTTCATTTAATCTTCCACCTTTACACATCTGACAACTCTCAGTCTCATAATTATTACTCTCCTCGTCCGCGTTTTCAGCAAAAAGTGTATTTTCAACATTCTCTATTATTTTTAATCCAGAACCAATACATGTTTTACACCATCCTATTTTGGAATTATAAGAAAACAATCTTGGGTCCAGATCCAAGAATCCCGTTTCACATTTTGTACAAGAGTTTAAAGTAGAAAAATAAGATAAATCAAAATCTAACCTAACATCTGAACTATTAATATTTTTTTTCTTTTTTGCTTTTGTCAAAACAGCCATTGATCCCTTACCCAACTCCAAAGCATCCTCAATAGCTGTAAATAGTTTTACCTCGTTTTCTTTATTAATAGTTAATTCTTCAATAACTAATTCGATGGTATGTTCCTTATATCTATCCAATTTTGGAAAATTTTTTGATAAAACAATTCTCCCATCTACCCTGAGCTTAGAATATTTTTTTTGAATCGCCCAAAGAGCAAGTTCTTTATAGTTCCCTTTTCTGCCACTAATCAATGTAGAAAGAATAATAATTTTGGAAAAATTAAAATCAGTGATAAGTTTTGAATGAATAGATTCTTTACTCATAGGTGAAATAGGTACTTTACATTTTGGGCAAAATTGTTTTCCGATTTTGACAAACAATAACCTTAAGTAATGATGAATCTCTGTAAGTGTACCAACTGTACTTTTATTCCCACCACGGCTCGAGCGCTGTTCAATAGCGACGGTTGGCGAAATTCCGGTAATTGAGTCCACTTTGGGTCTTGATCCAGGTTGAATGAATTGACGAGCATATGCGTTTAAAGACTCTAAGTATCTTCTTTGACCCTCAGAAAATAATATATCAAAAGCTAAACTTGACTTTCCACTCCCGGAAACACCAGTGATAACCGTTAATTCATTGTGAGGAATTTTAACTGAAAGGTTTTTTAAATTGTGTTCGTGTGCATTAATAACTTCAATATTTTTTTGGTAATTATCTAAATTATCATTTGGGATCCGTTTCAAATTTACTTTTGAGATTTGGTTCTTAAGGGGAAAAAATTTTGCTAGTGCTCTTCCTGTATATGACAATGGGATATCTTTAATTTGATTAGGTGTTCCTTCTGCTATTATATTTCCACCTTTGGAGCCAGCCTCAGGACCCATGTCAATAATCCAGTCTGCGTTATATATAAATTCTAAAGAGTGTTCAATTATTATTAGTGAATGACCCCGGGCAACTAGGCTTTTCATTGCTTCAAGTAAAGTATTGATATCATCTAAGTGGAGTCCTGTGGTTGGTTCATCAAATAAAAAAAGTGTAGGTTGTGTTGGTTTGTTTTTTAAATCTTGACCTCTGCAATTTGATTGGCTGGATGATAGGTGGGAAGCAATTTTAAGACGTTGAGATTCTCCTCCTGACAAAGTTGAGAGTGATTGACCTAATTTTAAATAGCCAAGCCCAACTGTTGAAAGTGTTGAAAGTTTTTTATAAATACTTGTTATATCTTCAAAAAATACGCAGGCTTCTGATATAGTCATTTCTAAAATATCTGAAATAGAATTATTTTTAAATTTTATTTCTAAGATTTCACTTCTATAACGTTTTCCATTGCATTTTTCACAGCTTAAAAAAACATCTGATAAAAATTGCATTTCAACTTTTTCATACCCATGACCGAGACACTCAGGACATCTTCCATTACCCGCATTAAAACTAAAATGACCAGGTGAGTAACCTCTTTTTTTTGCTTCTTGCGTAGATGAGAATACTTTTCGCACATCATTAAAGGCTCCTATGTAAACTACTGGGTTAGATCTTGATGTTTTACCGATAGAAGATTGATCTATGTTTTCTACGTTATGAAAAGATTGGTAGCCCTCAATTTTTTTATAGGTTTTTTGACTTTGGTGTGATATGCCAAGTTTATTACATAAAGCAGGATATAAAATATTTTGAATTAATGTGGATTTACCGCTACCCGAAACGCCAGTGATACAACAAATACATTCAAGTGGTATTTTAACGTCTATTTCTTTAATATTATTTGCTTTCGCTCCTGAAATTTTAAGAGTCTGATTGAAGAGTTTATTTTTTAAATGTGACTTATTCGAATTGACCCCTAATTTTTTTTCATTTCTTAAATATTTTCCTGTTAAACATTTTGATTCCAGCAAATCCATATATGGTCCTTCAAAACATATTTTACCGCCGGATAATCCAGGTCCAGGACCCAACTCTATGATGTGATCTGCTGCAGAAATTACTTGGGGATCGTGTTCAACAATGAGAATCGTATTTCCAGCATTCTTCAATCTAAGTATTATGTGCATTAAGTTTTCAATGTCTTTTGAATGTAAGCCGATAGAGGGTTCATCAAGAACAAAAAGGGTATTAACCAGCGATGTACCTAGTGCAGTAGTTAAATTTATTCTCTGTACTTCTCCACCGGATAAAGTTCTAGATTGTCTATCCAGAGTCAAATAACCTAGACCAACCTGTTTACAAAAAATCAATCTACTCTGTATTTCCTCCAATACAACTTCAATTGCTTTTCTAATGTTTATGTAATCTTTTTTATTAAGAAGTTCTTGTTGTAATTCCTCAATCCACCTATCGATTACTTCGATAGGTTGTGATAACCATTGATGGATATTCTTATTTAGAATTAGCCAATGTAATGACTCCGACTTTAGTCGGGTTCCTGAACAAGACTTACATTGTGAGTAGGATCTATATCGTGACAGAAAGACACGAACATGCATTTTATAAGACTTTTTTTCTAGTTTTTTAAAAAAACGTTTTACTCCATACCACTCTCTAGTCCATTTTCCACTCCACTCATTTGAGCCATCAAATATCCAATCTTTATCTTTCTTACTTAATTTTTTCCACGGTAAGTTGACATTAATTTTATTTTTTTTTGCATGTAATAATAATTCTTTTTGGCAATTAAAATAGGATTTAGACTGGAAAGGTCGGATCGCTCCTTCAGAAATAGATTTATTTATATCTGGAACAACTAAGTCAGAGTCAACACCTATTACACGACCAAATCCTTTACATTCTTCACATGCTCCAATGGGAGAGTTAAAGGAAAAAAGAGCAGGTCTAGGTCTTTTAAACGTGATTTCACAGGATGCACAATGAAATTCTTTTGAATAAGAATCCAACTTTTTCATTTCTTTGAGATCATAAACCTCACAAGAAAATTTCCCAGCTTTATATGCATTTTCAATGGAATCTATCAATCTAGATTCTTCTATATACTTGTCTACAGTAAACCTGTCTGTTATTACTATAGTTTTTGTTTTGCTTCTCTTGAGTATTCTTGTATAGCCGTGGGCAGACAATGAATCAACTAATTCTTCATCTGATATTGATTCAGGAACCTTTAGAGAAAAAGTAACACCTATTTTTTTTTGGGAAAATTTTCTTATTATTTCTTTTGCTACTCTATTTGCAGGCATTTCTTTAACTAAATTATTACATTTGTAACAGTATAGTTTTGAACATCTAGCAAAAAGGAGTTTAAAGTGATCAGATAGTTCTGTAATTGTTCCTACTGTCGAACGCGAATTCTTAATCGGATTAGTTTGTTCTATAGAGACAGTCGGGGGAACACCCAAAATCTTTTCAACTCTAGGTTTATCCATTCTGTCGATAAATTGTCTTGCGTATGAAGAGAATGTTTCTATATAGCGCCTTTGACCCTCTGCAGTGATTGTGTCAAAAACTAAACTGCTTTTACCTGAACCTGAAACACCAGTAACTACTATTAATTTTCCAATAGGCAATTTTAAGTATAAATTTTTAAGATTATTTTGTTCTGCTCCATATATATCTATAGAATTTGATTTCAATTCTTCAGATGTATTTTTTTTTATGCCCTTTGATTTTTTATTCATTAATTTGAAGAATTATTTTACCGCAGTGTTTTGATGATTCCATTGTTTGGTGAGCTAGCTCGACTTCTTCAAGTGCAAACTTTTTAAAAATTTTTGTTTTTATATTCCCACATTCAATTTCAGGCCATATGTTTTGTTTAAGCAAGTTAATAATTCTTTGCTTTTCTTCGATTGAACGAGAGCGAAGAGTTGAGCCAGTTATCACCAACTGCTTTAGCATCATAGAAGCGAAGTTTATATTTGCTATACTACCTTTCAAAAATGCAATTTGCACAAGTCTTCCTTTATGAGTCAACGAATTTAAGTTTTTGGAAATATAGTCTCCACCAACCATATCTAATATCAGATTGACACCTAAGCTATCTGTAAGCCTTGCAATTTCTTCTTCAAAATCCATTGACGAGTAAATTATAGTTTCGTCAGCACCTAAATCCTTGCAGAAGTTTGACTTTTCTTGATTTCTTACAGAGCAGAAAACTTGAGATTTTCTCCATTTTGCTAACTGTATTGCGGCAGTTCCGATTCCACTGCTACCTCCGTGAATCAAAACTTTTTCTCCACTCATTAAGTGACCATGTTCAAATAAATTTACCCAAGCAGTCATAAACATTTCAGGAAGAGATGCTGCTTCAAAAAAATTTAATCCTTTTGGTATTGGTAAACAATGGCTAGCAGGTAAAACAACAGCTTCTGCATAGGCTCCACCTGGTGTTAGACCACATACACTATCTCCCTCCTTGATTGTTTTGACATTACTTCCAATCTTTTCAACGATCCCACTTGCCTCAAGTCCGAGCCTAGATGATGCACCAATTGGGGGAGGGTATAGTCCTTTTTTTTGAAGTAAATCAGGTCTGTTGATACCAGCTGCAACAACTCTCATTCTTACTTCATCAACATTAGGTTCGGGCAATGGTATATCTGTGAGTTCTAAGGAGTTATTTTTTTCAAAATTAACAATTACGGCTTTCATTACGGAACCTATTTTTTTTGCCAGCTGTCTTTTAACGAGGCAGTTCTGTTAAAGACTCTTGTCTGATCTTTAAGAATTTTATCCAAAATAAAATATCCATGCCTTTCAAATTGAAACTTTTCTCCAATCTTAGCCTTCAAAATGGAATTTTCTGCCATGGCACTTATCACATTTAACGATTGCTCGTTAAGGGTTTGAATTTTATTTACTTGGGAGTCATTAATAGTGGTGGCTTCCTCAAATTCAGTATCCTTAAAAAGCCTCTCATATAAGTTTATCTGAATAAGACTTGAATATTTATTACTTAGCCAATGAATATTACCTTTGACTTTAAATTTATTTGCTCCACTGGTACCACTTTTCGAGTCTTTAAAAATTTTTGCTGTAACAGCAATTATTTTTCCAGCATCATTTTTTTTTAAACCTGTACATTCGATTACATAAGCATATCTCAAACGCACTTTCCCACCTGGTTGAAGCCTAAAAAAACCTTTAACAGGATTTTCTTGAAAATCATTTGCATCAATATAGAGTGTTTTTTCCAAATTAATTTTTCTTTTTCCTAATTCGGGTTTTTTAGGGTGGTTAGGTGCATGACAAATCTCATTGAAATCAGCATCAACGTTTTCTATTATTAGCTTCAAAGGAGAAAGAATAGCAATCCTTCTCTCGGAAATAAAATTTAAGTCCTCTCGCATGCATTCTTCAAAAACAGAATAATCAATTTTTGCATCAGATTTAGTTACACCAATAATTTCACAAAAATTTCTAAACCCTGTTGGGGTATAACCTCTTTTTTTTGCTCCTTCAATTGTTGGCATTCTTGGATCATTCCATCCGACGACATATTTATTAGAAACTAATTCTGCAAGTTTTCTTTTTGAAAGAATTACGTTACTAACATTTAATCTTGAAAACTCATATTGATGTGGTAATTCAGACACGCTGAAAAAACCGCAATCTGCTAGTTTCATTAATATCCAATCGTACAAAGGGCGGTGATCTTCAAACTCTAATGTACAGATTGAGTGGGTAATATTTTCTATTGCGTCAGAAATTGGATGAGCAAAGTCATATAAAGGATAAATACACCATTTTAAACCTTGTCTGTGATGTTTTACATGTCTGATCCGATAAAGGATGGGATCTCTCATATTGATATTTGGGGATTTCATATCAATTTTAGCTCTCAAAACATGAGATCCGTCTGGAAACTCCCCATTCTTCATCTTATGAAATAGACTAATATTTTCATCTATTGTTCTTTCTCGAAATACTGAATCAACTCCTCCTTTTTTTAGTGTTCCCCTGTTTAATTTGATTTCTTCGTAAGATTGAGAGTCCACATATGCAAAATTATTCATAATTAGTACTAATGCTAGTTCATAAAATTTTTCAAAATAATCACTTGCGAAATAAAGGTGCTCTCCCCAGTCGAAACCAAGCCAATTAATACTGTCTTTAATAGCTTCAACAAACTCATCGTTTTCTTTTTCAGGGTTTGTATCATCCAACCTTAAGTGACAACGACCTCCGAATTCTTTTGCAATCCCGAAATTCAGACAAATTGATTTTGCGTGACCAATATGAAGGTACCCATTAGGTTCAGGAGGGAACCTGGTAATGATATGCTTAACTTTGTTATCTTTTAAATCCCTTTCAATAACTTGTCGTATAAAATTGGTAGGCTGAATTTTTTCCAGTTTCCTCTCCTTGATCTTTAATTATTACTAAAGTTACTTAACATTAAAATTAACGAAAACATTATTTATGAGTGAGTTGTTAAAAAAAAGACTACTAATAGTTGATGCGTCAAGTTTTTTATACAGGGCTTATCATGCATTACCTGATTTAAGAAACAAAAATGATCATCCAACTGGGGCTCTTTATGGGATCATCAACATGCTTAAAAAAGTCCGGTTAGACTGGCCATCCACCATCGGAGCATGTGTTTTTGATCCAAAAGGACCTACTTTTAGAAATGAGATTTATTCTGATTATAAAGCAACAAGGTCATCAATGCCTTCAGATTTAATATTACAAGTTAAACCTATTTTTGATGTGGTTAAAGCAATGGGGTGGCCTTTAATCCAAGTCGATGGTTTTGAAGCTGATGATGTCATAGGAACACTAGTTTTTGAAGCGAGTAAAAAAAATATTGGCTCTGTAATAATCTCAGGTGATAAAGATCTGACGCAACTAGTTAATGAGGATGTTATTTTAGTTGACACCATGAGTCGTCACGGAGGAATTGGTAAGGTCTATGACATTCCTGCAGTTTTAGAAAAATTTGGGGTTTTACCCGAAAAAATAGTGGATTATTTGACTCTGGTTGGAGATCAAAGTGATAACATTCCCGGGGTCAAGAAAATTGGTGCAAAAACAGCTGCTCGTCTTTTGAGTGAATATGGTTCATTAGATCAAATTCTAAATTCTGTTCCAGACATATCTGGAGTTGTAGGAAAAAATCTTGAGGAGTCCAAAGATTGGATACCACTTGGGAGAAAGCTAGTAACTATTAGGAAAAACTGCCCAAATTTAGATGAATTTATAAAAAATATGGAAAACAAACTAAAATGGAGACCTGTTGAATTTAATAAAATCAGTGAAATTGGTAAAGAATACAATTTAGAAAGAGCTTTAAAAGACTTACCTGGAAATACAAATGATTCTTTTAAAAATCTTTCTCATTTGCAAAAACCTAATGACCCTTTAGCAGAAGAGTTAGAAATAACCCCAAAAAAGAAGATTTATCCTAATTATCAAACAATATTTTCTTTGGAAGCTCTTGGAGAGTTGATAAAAATTATTTCTCAAAAACCAATAGTTGCTTTTGATACAGAAACGACTTCATTAAATACGCGTGAGGCAAACTTAGTAGGAATATCTTTTTCTTGGGATTTCGGGCAAGCTGCATACATACCAGTTGGCCACTTGGATGATCTGGACAAAAAACAGCTTGATCTTGAGGTTGTAATAGATTCCCTTAAACCGTGGTTTGCTTGTCGAAAAAATACAAAACTAGCCCATAACTTGAAGTATGACCAAAAAATTTTAGAAAAATATGGAATTATATTTGGTGGTACCTTGCACGATACACTGCTTCAATCATATGTTTTAGAGGCACACAGGAGACATGATCTTGAATCTTTATCACTGAGATTTTTGAATAGAAAAGGCCTTTCTTATGACGACCTTACAGGAAAAGGAAAAAAAAGAATTGGTTTTGAACAGGTATCCATCGATTCAGCTAGTATTTATTCGTGTGAAGATTCTGATTTCACACTTGACCTTCATAAAACTCTTTATGCAAAATTACTGAATGATCCTTCACTTCTTAAAATTTATCAAGAAATTGAACTGCCCTCACTTCAGGTATTGAAATCAATGGAGGAAGAAGGTGTATACATTGAAGCTAAATTACTAGAAAAACAAACAAAAGAATTAACTAATAAAATATTTGCACTAGAAAAAAAGGCTCATGGGCTTGCTGGGAAAACTTTTAATTTGGGCTCACCTAAACAAATTGGAGAAATCTTATTTGGAGATTTGGGTTATAAACCTATCAAAAAAACTGCTAGTGGGGCAGCATCTACCGATGAAAGTGTATTAGAACGTCTCTCTGAAAATTATCCACTACCGGTTTCATTACTTGAATGGAGAACATTATCAAAATTAAAGTCCACTTACACTGAAAAACTACCAAAAATGATAGATTCAGCCTCAATGAGAGTGCACACTACATTTTCCCAAGCAACAGCTGTAACTGGAAGGCTTGCCTCCAGCGACCCAAATTTACAAAACATCCCAGTCAAAACTAGAGAGGGAAGAAAGATAAGATCTGCGTTTGTAGCAACTAAAGACAAAAAAATAGTTTCTGCTGATTATTCACAAATAGAGTTGAGGATAATGGCTCATTTATCCAGGGATAAAAGCTTAATAGCAGCTTTTAGGGATAGCTTGGATGTTCATTCATCAACAGCAGCGGAAATTTTTGGGGTTTCTGAGAAGAAAGTTACACCTGACCAAAGAAGAACAGCAAAAGTTATAAACTTTGGATTGATTTATGGCATGAGTTCTTTTGGATTATCGAAAAGTTTAAACATATCAATCGATGCAGCAAAGGCTTACATAGAAAAATATTTTGTTCGCTACCCCGGAGTCGCGGCTTTTATGCAGAATACAAAAGAATTTGCAAAAAAAAATGGATATGTTGAAACAGTTTTTGGAAGAAAACTATGGTTACCGGAAATCAAATCACCAAATGGACCCAGAAGACAAGCATCTGAGCGTGCTGCAATCAATGCTCCAATGCAGGGAACGGCAGCTGATCTGATTAAAATTGCTATGGTTGATGTTAATAAATCAATCATTGATAAAAATTTTTTTTCAAAGATGATTTTGCAGGTACATGACGAACTTGTTTTTGAAACTCCAGAAGCAGAACTTGAGGAGTTCTGTGATTGTGTGAGACATATTATGTGTTCTGCCACCAAACTTCTTGTTCCACTAGAGGTGGACATTGGTATTGGACAAAACTGGGATGAGGCGCATTGATTGAATTTCCATTAAAAAAAGCTATTATTTTCAATATATCAAAAAAACTTAATTAAATAGATTTTTCGTAAACATCTGCAATAGATTTAGCAAATGTTTCTTTAATTTCTCCAACAAATAGAACAAAAAAAATAATTATATAAGTAGCTGCATATTGTTTAATTTTCATAAATAATTCCTTGTGATATTAGTGAAATTCTTGATTTGCTTCATTGTTGTCTACAATTAATCCTGCAGAATTTGCAAAGACCTCACTACATACGTGAGTCAATAATTGATAATTTTGAGCATCTGGATGAGAGATAATTGCGATCATAATTCCCGGCAATAGATCAGCGTTTTCAGACTTTTCATGATCAAGACTTAACCGGTACATAGTTCTAATTGCTGAGGCGACAAGAGCTTCAAATGAGGGCTGCTCCGAGTTGTTGTTTATTTCCATAAATTGATAAACACCTTTATTTTTAAACGAGTTCACTTGCAATTAAGAATCATTATCATTATTATTAACTCAAGTATAAATAAATGCAAATCATTCTCATTTAGATTTAACTGGGTTTATTAGTATTGTTTAATGTGTTTATCGGTAAATGGATAAGTCATTTAAAATGAAAAAAACAAGTTTAAAATTAAAAATATTGCCCTTAAGTTTGATGTTGGTTATGTCATCAGCTTTCTCGGAAGACGTAATTCTTGAAAACATCAAAATAATTGGTGGAGAAGAAAAAGCAAAAAGACTTCCTGGCTCAGGTCATGTGGTTTCCAAAGAACAGATGCAAATAGAGCTTACTGATGATATCAATCAGGTATTAAAAACAGTTCCAGGTGTTTACATCCGTGAGGAAGATGGTTACGGTTTAAGGCCTAATATTGGAATTAGAGGTGCAACCTCTGAAAGGTCTGACAAAATTACACTTATGGAAGATGGTATCTTAATGGCCCCAGCTCCTTACTCTAACCCTTCAGCATACTACTTTCCAACCATAATGAGAATGCAATCAATTGAGGTCCTCAAGGGTGCTCCTTTGTTAAAATACGGACCTCAAACTACTGGTGGTGTGGTAAATTTGATCTCCACTCCAATACCAGCTCAAAGATCTGGAAGAATGTCTACTTTTCTCGGTGAAAATGAACAACTGAATACTCATTTATATTTCGGAGATGGTAGTGGTAAATTCCAGTATTTAGTTGAGGCTGTTAGAAGGGATACAAATGGTTTTAAAGATATCGACGGCCTTTCCAATAAAGATACTGGTTTTGGAATCTCTGACTATGTCATAAAACTTGGGTTAAACAATGAAACAAACAGTATCTTGTTCAAGGCCCAAAGCTCCAGAGAAACTTCTAATGAAACATATTTGGGTCTTACTGATGCAGATTTCAATGCTAATCCAAACAGAAGGTATGCAATGTCTTCTATTGATCAAATGAAGAACGATCACCAAGGATACAGCCTAACTTATTTTCAGGAACTAACCGATAATGCTTATTTGGTTGCTACCGCTTACAGAAATGAGTTCTCAAGGGATTGGCATAAATTGTCAGGTGGTGGTAGTTACGTTGACTCAGCTAATGGGGGAGATGTAACTGCGCAAGGCCAGTTGGATGGAACGATTGACATTGACTCATTAAATTATAAGCACAACAACAGATCTTATGTGTCAGAGGGAGTTCAAGTAAATGCTACTTTTGAACTTAATAACCATACCTTGGAGCTTGGCGTCAGGTCTCATGAAGATAGTATGGATCGGTATCAACCTCAAGATTATTATGCTCAAACAAATGGCAGTTACGTTTATTCAAGCACAACAGCTCCAAGCGGAAGCAATAATAGGGTTGAAAAGGCTGAAGCTACAGCCCTTCATATTTCTGATACATGGCAAGTAACTGATAAATTAGTAGTTAATGCTGTTTTACGTCATGAGGATGTAGAGAGTAGCAGAAAACAGTATGGAACAGACAGAACTTCTGTTGCAAGTTCCAAAAGTAACGATAGCGATATACTTCTGCCAGGATTATCTTTTACCTACGACGTAAATGATAATGTGCAAACACTTGCTGGTTATCATAAAGGTTTTTCTCCAATAGGTGGTGGAGCTTCATCTGAACAGGTGCCAGAGGAAAGTGACAACTTTGAATATGGTGCTAGATACAAAAAAGACAACTTTTTTATCGAGGGAATAGGGTTTTTTAGTGATTTTTCTGATAAATCTGAAAACTGTTCTCTGGCTTCCCCTTGCAGTAATGACGCAACCTCAGGAACTTACGTAACTGGAGAGGCTGAAATTTCGGGTTTAGAGTTTCAAGTACAGAACATATTTAAATCAGGAAATACGCAAATTCCTGTGAGTTTTGTCTACACCTATACAAAAGCTGAAATAACAGGCAATGACAATGCTAGCGGGTTCGTTTCTGGTGATTTGTTAAAGGCTGTTCCAGAGAATGTTTACAGTTTAAGGGCTGGCTTTGAACACAGTTCTGGCTGGGATAATTATGCTATTTTCAAATACATTGATGAAACTTGTGTGAGTACTGGTTGTAACAGATCCTCTGATGCATACGGTAAGACTGATGATTTGTTCGTGGTCGATTGGGTAAGTAGGTACGAGTACTCTTCGAATACAGACTTATTTTTAAAGGTAGTTAATGTGTTTGATAACCAATCAATTATTTCTCGCGAACCAGACGGTGCCAGACCAAACAAGCCCAGAACAATTTCTGCCGGCGTGAAAATAGACTTTTAATTTTTAAAAGGAAGTATTAAATAAAAAAAATGATTTCGTGTTTGGATGGTTCTCCCACTCTTCTCCAGTGAAATACCGTTCGTAAATCTTTTTTTAGCCCGTAATCCCCAATACGGGTTTTTTTTTGTAAAAAAATTAACTTGCCATGATTGGTGCCGTTGGAGGGAATTGAACCCCCGACCTCTCGCTTACGAAGCGAATGCTCTACCCCTGAGCTACAACGGCCTATATCAAAATCAAAAAGAATTATTTTGACAAGGACTTGGGTAAAGGAAATCTTATGTGCTCTTGAGCACCCGGTAATCTTCTAACTGAGGAGGCACCAAGTGTTTTTACTGCATACAATAATTTTTGAACCAACGACTCGGGGGCAGAAGCACCAGCTGTTATTCCCACGCGAAGGCCATTTTTTAACCAATTAGGATCTAAATCCTCGGCTCCATCTATCAAATATGCTTTGGCACCATATTTTTCAGCAACCTCTCGAAGTCTGTTGCTATTGGAGCTGGTTGGACTCCCAACAACCAGAACTAAATCAACTTGAGCTGCCATTAATTTAACTGCGTCTTGTCTGTTTTGCGTTGCGTAACATATATCACTAACTTTGGGCCCAACAATTGATGGAAAACGCAATTTAAGTGTCTTGATTATTTCAGCTGTATCATCTGCAGAGAGAGTCGTTTGTGTCACATAGGAAAGCTTTTCAGGAGAATTAACTTCCACTAAACTTGCTTGAACGGCATCTTCTACTAAATGAATATCGCTTTCCAGTTGACCCATTGTTCCCTCTACCTCTGGGTGACCTGAATGTCCAATCATAATAATTTCAAAACCCAGTTTTGAAAGTTTTTTTACCTCAGCGTGCACTTTTGTAACTAGAGGGCAGGTGGCATCAAATACTTCTAATTCACGTTTCGAGGCCTCTGATTGTACTTTAATTGATACACCGTGAGCACTCATAATTACACGAGCGCCAATGGGAACATCTTTTATTTCATCTACGAAAATGGCCCCTTTTGCTTTTAAAGTACTCACCACGTGGGTATTATGAACAATTTCATGTCTAACGTACACAGGAGAGCCAAATCTCTCAAGTGCTCTTTCAACTATTTCAATTGCTCTCTCAACACCAGCACAAAATCCTCTTGGTTCAGCAAGCAAAATTTCAAGTTTTTGTTTTGTATTTATAACGATATCACCGTAAGTTAAAGTCTATAACTGATTTTAACTCCTTTACACGATGTCGAGTCTAAAAAATTAGATTTTTAAGAGCTATTGATACTTAGAGTTAATTTAAATATAATTAAATGTTAACTAACTCTGAGAAAACAATATGGCTCGTATATGCCAATTAACTGGCAAAAAACCTATGGTTGGCAACAATGTTTCCCATGCCAAAAACAGAACCAAAAGGCGTTTTCTACCTGGCTTGCAGTACCGTAGGTTTTGGTTAGAAAATGAAAAGAAATGGGTTAAACTTCGGTTGTCAAACGCTGCCCTAAGAACTGTGGACAAAAAAGGTATTGATGTAGTACTAGAAAAAATAAAATTACAGGGAAAGGTTTAAAAAAAATGGCAAAAGGAGCAACCGAAAAAATAAAATTAGTTTCGAGTGCTGATACCGGTCACTTTTATACAACTACAAAGAATAAACGCACTATGACTGGAAAATTAGAAATTAAAAAATTTGATCCAAGAGTTAGAAAACACGTAATGTACAAAGAGGCTAAAATAAAGTAGCAATAAATTTACTTTTAAAACTCCTTTTTTTGGATTTCATCAAACTAAATAAAAAACTTCTTTTAAAAGCTTTAACAATTTTTTTTCAGCATCTCACTAGATATGATTTTTCTGAACCTTTTTGGTTTATTAGGGTTGTTCTCAACATTACCTAGTTTAAATCACATTTTTTGATCAAAAGACCGTAAATTAATCAAATCATGGTGGCCACAAAAATGAAAGTTTGCGTTGTCGGAGCAGGATCTATCGGGGGTATCATTGCTTCCCGTCTTGACCCATTTGCCGATGTCACAGCCATATTAAGGGGAAAAAATTTTCAGGCTGTAAAAAACAATGGTTATAAAATTTTCGATTGTGAGGGAAAAGTTCTTAGGTCAAATGTAAAAGCAGAAAATAATATTAAGTCACTCGACAAACAAGATTTGATTGTCTTATCAGTAAAAGCGCATCAAATTACAGATCTAGTTTTCGACATTAAGCATATTATGCATAAAAGTACCATTGTATTAACAATGCAAAATGGTATTCCTTGGTGGTATTTTAAAAAACTGCAGCATCCTCTTTCAACAGGTCATATTGAAAGTGTAGACCCTAATGGATTCATTTTTTCTAACATTGATTCTGACAAGATAATTGGTTCTGTGGTTTACATGGCCGCCGAAAAGATTCAACCTGGTGTAATTAAATCAATGGAGAAAGAAAAAATTTCTCTTGGAGAGTTAGATGGATCTAGTAGCGATCGTTTAAAAAAAATATGTAAATTATTTGTCAAAGCTGGCATAAAAGCTCCTTTAAAAACTGATATAAGAAGTGAAATATGGATCAAGTTGATGGGAAACTGTACCCTAAATCCAATATCTGCTGTAACTCACAATACTCTTTTGGAAATTTGCAAATCACCTCATGGAAAAGATATCGTTTATAAAATGTGTAATGAAGTTAAAAAGATTGGAGAAAGTTATGGAGCCAATTTTAGAATTTCAATTGCAGATCGAATCAAGGCTGCAGAAAATGTTGGTCATCACAAAACTTCTATGCTGCAAGATATTGAATGTGGAAGAGAAATAGAACTTGGAGCCTTACTGGGTTCTGTGTTGGAATTAGGTGAGGTAGCAAAAATTAAAACACCATATTTAGAGTCTATTTTCCGATGTTGTTCAATGCTCAACTTGAAGTTAAAGGGGTCTGTTGGTGGTTTAAGGATCAGCAATTAGCGTGTAATTTAATTGTAAGGAAAAACTTTATACATGTTTAAGTCAATTTATGAATTGATATCTTCCCAAGATGAAAACCGTATCGCTTTGGAAAGTTCAACAGGAATTAAACTTTCATATAAAAACCTAAGAAAAAAGGTGGACAATGTTGTTAAACTTTTGCAATACCTAAAATTAGAAAATGAGAGAATTGCCATCATATTACCAAACGGTTTAGGAGCCGCATTTGCATTTCTTTCAGTTTCTTCCTCTGCTGTTTCAGCACCACTTAATCCAAACTTTAAAAAAAAAGAATTTGAATTTTATCTAATTGACTTAAAAATTAAGGCAATTTTAATTGAGCAAAACTCTCAGTCACCTGTTGTGGATGTAGCGAAAGCGCTAGGACTAAAAATTATCGAGCTTTGTTCTCCTAATACAAACCCTAATTTAATAGTTTCAAAAATTAACCGAGATGAACCTTGTCTTTCTGAGGAAGATAGAAAGTCTTTAGACAGAAAAGTTGATCTAGCTTTATTGTTGCACACATCAGGAACAACCGGAAAACCAAAAATAGTCCCTTTAACACAAGGAAACTTGTGTGCTTCAGTTGAAAATATAAGTCGTAGCTTAGGTCTGAATTCTAGTGATCGTGGGCTCAACATAATGCCTTTATTTCATATTCACGGAATCGTAGCCTCTTTGCTTTCACCTTTATCTCGAGGAGGGACAGTTATTTGCTCGAATGGATTTGATGCTCTAAATTTTTTTCAAACTTTAATTGATTGTAAGCCAACATTTTTTTCAGCAGTTCCAACTATGTATCAATTAATTTTAGACAGAGGTACCAGACATAATTCTGACTTTAAACATACTCTTAAATTTATCCGATCATCATCGGCCTCGATGCCTGAGGTTTTGAAGAATAAAGTTGAAAATTTTTTCAAGGTTCCCTTATTGGAAGCATACGGAATGACTGAAGCCTCCCATCAGATCGTAAGCAACACCATTTTTCATTCAAGAAAAATGGGTAGTGTTGGCAAGATTGAATCAGGGCAGGTTGGAATTGTTAGTTCAGCCAACAAAATTCTGGGTAACAATTTGTTAGGTGAGGTTGTGATCAAGGGGGGGAATGTAACATCTGGATATGAAAATAACCCAAACTCTAACAAAGAATCAATTGTTAATGATTGGTTTAAAACTGGTGACCAAGGACTCATAGATTCCGATGGATATCTTTTTTTAAAGGGTCGTTTGAAAGAAATTATAAACAAAGGTGGCGAAAAAGTAAGTCCTATTGAAATAGATAATTTAGTAATGAGTCACCCGGATGTTTTTCAAGCAGTGACTTTTGCAATTTCTCACCCTAAGTTAGGAGAAGAAATTGCAGTGGCAGTGGTATCAAGAGGTAACAAAAAAATCGAACAAAGTGAATTAAAAAATTATTGTTTAGAAAGAATAATAAAACACAAGGTTCCAGGAAAAATAATTTTTGTAAAAGAAATTCCAAATGGACCCACTGGAAAACCCGTGCGAAATAAACTAGCCTCATTACTAAGAATCTGATAATTACGTGCTTAATTTTTTCCTTTTGATTGACGAGTAACCAGAAATCAAAATTAAAATAAGACCGATTGTTCCAGTAATTATCTCAGGGATATGAAACTGAACACTCCCAATCATAATAATCGCTAATGCTCCAATAGCATAATGTGCACCATGTTCAAGAAACACAAGTTCATTCAGGGTTTCCTTTTTTACAAGATATACTGTCAGTGATCTTACTGCCATTGCACCAGCTCCAAGTCCCAACATTATTATTACTACATCTTTTGTAACGGCGAATGCACCAACAACTGCATCAATTGAAAAAGATGCATCTAGGACTTCGATATAGATAAATCCACCAATGCTTCCTTTCTTTATTGTTTCTACGGCATTTGCTCCTTTCTTTTCTAGCGACTGACATAAAATGTTGATACTTAAATAGGAGAGCATTCCCCAAAGACCAAACTTAACGACTTCTGATTGTTGTACATTTGATAATTCTGAGGTCCAAGTGATCATTAACAATACTAGAAGCGTAATGAAAATCGTAAACCCTTTGAACTTTTCTAACTTTTCTAAATTAATTTCAATTGATTTTATCCAAAAAACCTTCTTCTTAGTGTTAACGAAAAAATCCAAAAAAATCAACAACAAAAAAACACCTCCGAATGCAGAGATTTGTGCATGGTGAGTTAAAAGAATTTCAGAATATTTGGTTGGTTCCTCGATTGCTAAATTCCAAGTTTCCATCAAGCTCAAGTTAGTAGTTAACCCAACTATTATCAGTGGAAAAACTAACCTCATACCAAATACTGCTATCAAAATGCCTAAAGTCAGAAAAATTGTTTGCCAAAACCTATTCCAGTTTTTCAAGATAGATGCATTGACAACTGCATTATCAAAGGACAAGGATATTTCTAAAATTAACAATATTAAAAATATCCAAAGGGTCTGAAGCATTCCGCTTTTACCGTCTAGTGTCCATCCCCACCAACAGGCAAGAATCAACGTTCCGAAAGAAACTAGAATTGACCCCCAAAAATATTCCAAAGTAGTTTTTAAAAGAGAATTTTTCATTTTCAACTTCTTAGAATTTTGAGTGTTTTCTACTCGAGGTTCGCATTAGTACCAACTCCTCTGCACTTGTTGGATGAACTGCAATGGTACTATCAAAGTCAGATTTTTTAGCTTTCATTTTAAATGGGATAGCCAAAACTTGAATTAATTCGGGAGCCTCTGGTCCGATTATATGTATGCCAATAATTATATCCGTTTGGCAGTCAACAATTAGTTTCATATAAGTTTTAATTTTTGACTGAGTGAATGTCAGTCTCATTGGTCTGAATTCAGACTCAAAAATTTCTATTTTTTGGTGAACATCTGAGTTAATTGCTTGTTCTTCAGTCAAACCGATTGAACCAATGGATGGAGATGTAAATACTGCTGATGCAATTGAATTATAGTCAATAGTTAAATTTTTGTTATTAAATTCATTTTCCGCAAATGATCTTCCTTCAGCAATTGCAACAGGAGTTAGATTCATACGGTTTGTGACATCTCCAATTGCAAAAATTCCCTCATTAGAAGTGAGACTATGATCGTCTACTGTAATTTCACCATTTTTTCCCAAGTCTACTCCTAATTTTTCTAGGCCAAGATTACTGGTATTAGGACTTCTTCCTAAACCATTTAAGATATCAGAAAAGCTCCCTTTGTAATTGTTTGTCTCTAAAACAAGTTGTTGATCTTTCTTTTTAACTCTTTGAATTTGAGAGTTTGGATTAAGCCTAATCCCCATTAGGTCAAAGTTTGTGGCTATTTTTTTTCTTATGTCAGAATCAAACCCTTTAAGGGGGTACTCGGACCTGTAAAATATAGAAACATCCGATCCTAATTTTTTAAACATGCTTGCAAATTCCATTGAAATATAGCCAGAGCCCAAAATGGCTAGTTTCTGTGGAATATTTGTAAGTTCAAGAACCTCGTTGGATGTCAGACAATTTTCTATTCCCTCGATCGTGTGCTTTGAAGGTTGCCCACCGGTAGCTATTAAAATTCTGGCAGAACATAGTTTGATTTTGCCGACCTTAACAGTTTTATTATCAACAATGGTCCCTTTGCCAGATACAACCTCCACACCGCTTTCTTTTAAAAGTTTTTTATAAATATTTTCAAGTCTTAATATTTCACTAGTTTTTTCTCTCTGCCATTTTTCCATACTAAAAACATTGTGATTTTCCCTTTCCCATCCGAAAAACTGAGAGTCATGAAGAGCGTCTTTAAAGCCACCGGCGTACATCAGCAGTTTTTTCGGAACACACCCTCTTATTACGCATGTTCCTCCCAATCTGTATGACTCAATCAGCGCAACTTTTGCACCGAGAGCAGCAGACCTTCTGGCAGTCGCCACTCCACCAGATCCTCCACCAATAACAACCAAATCATATTTCATGCAAATTTATTCCTTTCTTGTTTGGTAATGTCTTAATATCAACGTAATACAAATTGTTTTTTTAATTATGAATCTAATTGATACCTTTAAGTACTTAATTGCTTTAGAACAACATAAACATTTTAGCCGTGCTGCTCAAGCATGTCATATTACACAACCTGCCTTATCTAATGCTATCAAAGCCCTAGAGGATCAGTTACAAACTAAAATCGTTAATAGAGGCAGAAATTACGAGGGTTTAACTGACGAGGGAAAAAGAGTTTTGGAAAGTGCGCAAGTAATTATTCATGAAACAGAATTTTTAAAACAAGATATTTCTAGTCGTAAAGGTAGCCCTTCAGGTAATTTGATTATTGGATCAGTTCCAAGTGCACTTCCAGTCGCATCCAGGTTTGCTGTAATCTTACACAAAAATTTCCCAGGAATAACTTCAACTGTTCGATCAATGGCTTCCCAACAAATTGAATTGAACATTGAAAATTTGAGTATTGATATGGCATTTGGTTATGTAGATAGGTTAGAAGTTATAACTGGTGACTCGAATATAATTTCCCAGTATTTTGAAAAATATTTTTTAATTCGAAGTAATTTAGATCATAAAGCCAAATCAGAAACAGTTTCTGAAATTACGTGGGATCTGGCATCTAAAGAATCCTTATGTCTGCTAACTTCAGAAATGCACAACAGAGCCCTAGTAGATACTTTTTTCAGACAAGTTGGAGCTATAATCAAACCTTGTATGCAAACTGACTCGATCTTTACTCTTCTCTTATCTATACAAAACAGCCGATTGTCAACAATTCTTCCGGGCCCTATTGCAAACGTTGCTAAAAGTTTTGATGGTCTTCTAATTTCTCATCTTGTAAATCCAATAGCTGAGACAGAAATCGGATTGTTAATGCCATCATTTAGACAATTGACAATTGCTCAAGGAAAAGCTTTTGAACTTGCAAAAGATGAAAGTTGGCTAAAAGAAATAAGTTATATTAAAAACCCGTAGGGTTTACACTTATATTCAGATAAAAAAGCAAGCTATTTATTATTTGAATTAGACAGAACTTTTTGACGGTAATAAAGTCTGGAATATAGTTATAAAATTAATATGCCTGGGTGGATTACAATTCACTTGGGAAAGGGGACACCATTTCTACTATAGTTATAACCGGCGCTAACGAACTCAGAAATGAGTTAAAGCGAAAAAAGGGTCGTAAAAAACCTAAAGGGAGACAACCTGATTCTTCCTCAGTTGATGAGGTTAGAAGTCTGCCCGGGATAGATTTTTCGCGTCATGATCTGTTAATTGAAAATCTACATCTGATACAAGATTCTTTTTCAGGTTTGAGGGATAGGCACTTAGTTGCACTTGCATCTGAGATGAAGATACCTATGGCTCAAGTTTTTGAAGTTGCGAGTTTTTACCATCATTTTGATTTGCTTCAGGATTCTGAAACTCCTCCCAAAATGACTATAAGGATCTGTGACGGTGTTGCATGTGAATTAGCAGGTTCGAAAAAAATTTATGAAAGTTTGTCTAATAAGGCTGGTAAGGACATCAAAGTTATTAAAGCGCCTTGTATTGGAAGGTGTGAGCAGGCTCCAGCAGCAGTTGTTCATCAGAACCCAGTTGCCTTCTCTACGGTTGCAAAGATTGAAAAACTAATCTCAGATCGAAAAGTTACACATCCTTTACCTGTAGGGTTAAATGTTAATACAAACTCCGAAACTAGCTTTTGCCCAACTGATTACATAGAGAAGAGTCTACCGAGTTTAGCTGATGATGGTTCTTTATCCCCATCTGTCACAAATTATCATGCTTACGTCAAAAATGGTGGTTACAAGTTACCAGTTGATATTGAAAATGGAAAAATGAAATTTGAAGACATAGTCAAAACAATGGAAGACTCTGGTTTAAGAGGACTAGGTGGAGCCGGTTTTCCAGCAGGTAAAAAATGGAAAATTGTCAACAGTTACTCTGGCCCTAGACTGATGGCTATAAATCTTGATGAAGGTGAACCCGGAACCTTCAAAGATAGAACTTACTTGGAGAGGGATCCTCATCGTTTTCTTGAGGGCATGTTGATTGCTGCAAAAGTTGTTGGGATTGAGGCTTGTTATATCTATTTACGAGATGAATATCATGGTTGTCGTGAAATTTTGGATCAAGAAATAAAAAAATTGCAGTCTAACCCACCCTGTAGCCTGCCTGAAATTGAGCTCAGAAGAGGTGCAGGCGCGTATATTTGCGGCGAAGAGTCTGCAATGATTGAAAGTATTGAGGGTAAAAGAGGTGAACCAAGAATGAGACCTCCCTACATTGCTGAGGTGGGATTATTCGGAAGACCAACTTTGGAACATAATTACGAAACCCTCTATTGGGTCAGAGATATTTTAGAAAGAGGCTCCAAGTGGTTTTCCAGTTACGGCAAAAATGGTAGAAAAGGAATAAGGAGTTTTAGTGTCAGCGGTAGAGTTAAGAAACCCGGTGTAAAGTTGGCTCCGGCTGGTATTACGATTCAAGAATTAATCGATGATTATTGCGGAGGTATGGCTGATGGCCATGAATTTTATGGATATCTTCCTGGAGGTGCGTCGGGCGGGATTTTGCCTGCAACTATGAACAACATTCCATTAGATTTTGACACTTTGCAACCTTACGGTTGTTTCATAGGTTCTGCAGCTGTTGTTGTGTTTAGTAAAGCTGATTCAGCTAGAGAAGTAGCTATAAATCTCATGAGTTTTTTTGAACATGAAAGTTGTGGTCAATGTACTCCTTGTAGGGTTGGAACCGAAAAGGCCAAAAATTTAATGAAGCTTAAATTGTGGGACAAAAATGCACTTGATGATTTAAAAACTGTCATGGTTGATGCCTCTATTTGTGGCTTAGGTCAGGCTGCCCCAAATCCAATTGCCTGTGTGCAAAAGTATTTTCCTCATGAGGTGAGTTAAATGAATGCCCCAGAAAAATTTCTTGAAAATATTACCGAAAAAAAAATTAAGTTTAAGTTAAATGGTAAAGATACCGAGGCCTTCTCAGGAGAGACCATCCTGGAGGTTGCTGATAGGAATGGGTTGGAGATTCCAAGGTTATGCTACAAAGAAGGTTACCGGCCCGATGGCAACTGCCGTTCATGTGTGGTCGAGGTGAAGGGAGAAAGAGTGTTAGCCCCGAGTTGTTGTAGGTCCGTTAATGAGGGAATGGAAGTTCATACCGACAGTGAAAGAGCTCAAAAAAGTCAAAATTTGGTTTTAGAAATGCTTTTATCTGATATGCCTACCGAAGGAAGCAAGTGGGAAAACGGAAACAGTAAATTAGCGCATGGAGAATTATCTTCATGGGCTAACAAAAAAAATGTAGTTGTGAGAAAAGCATTTGAGGATCACAAAAGAACAGCAGTAAAAATTGATGATTCCCACCCTGCCATGATGGTTAGCTTGTCAGCATGTATTCAATGCGACAGGTGTGTAAGAGCTTGCAGGGAAGAGCAAGCCAACGATGTAATTGGAGTTTCTGGAAGAGGTGCTTCTTCAAAAATTATTTTTGATTTAGATGCTCTGATGGGCGATAGCACTTGTGTTGCATGTGGAGAGTGTGTTCAAGCATGTCCAACGGGTGCATTAATGCCCAAAACTCTAATTGGGGATCAAACGGTGGATAGAGATGTTAAGTCAGTATGTCCATTCTGTGGTGTTGGATGTTTACTAACTTACAAAGTCAAAGATGAAAAAATTGTCGCTGTTGATGGAAGAGATGGTCCTGCAAATCACAGCAGACTCTGCGTCAAAGGCAGGTTCGGCTTTGACTACGCTCATGACAAATCAAGATTAACAAAGCCTCTTATTAGAAAAGTCGGGGTAAAAAAAGACCCAAGTATCGTTGATAGTTTAGACCACTGGAGTGATGTTTTTAGAGAAGCAACTTGGGAAGAAGCGTTGCAATATTCCTCAGGTGGTTTGAGAAAGATAAGGGACCAGTATGGTTTTAGCTCTTTAGCAGGTCTAGGATCGGCAAAGGGAAGTAACGAAGAGGCTTACCTATTTCAGAAACTAGTCAGAACGGGATTTAGAAACAATAATGTGGATCATTGTACTCGACTATGCCATGCTTCAAGCGTTGCTGCCCTTCTTGAAGGAGTTGGTTCTGGTGCTGTAAGTAACCAAGTTAGTGATGTTTCGGAGGCTGAATTGGTCATCATTATCGGTTCAAACCCAACTGAAAATCATCCCGTTGCTGCAACTTGGATGAAAAATGCTGCAAAAAATGGTACCAAGATAGTTTTGATTGATCCCAGAATGACCAAAATTGCTGACTACGCATGGAAAGCCCTCAAATTTAACCCCGGTAGTGATGTGTCCTTACTTAATGCAATGCTTCATGTAATTATTGAAGATGACTTGGTTAATGAAGATTTTGTTAATTCAAGAGTTAATCACTTTGACGAACTTAAAAAGAGGGTTAAGCCCTTTAGTCCTGAGGAAGTTTCAAGATCATGTGGAATTGAAGCTAAGACAATAAGAGAAGTTGCAAGGGAATATGCGACATCCAAGGGCTCCATGATTTTATGGGGCATGGGGGTGAGTCAGCATGTTCATGGAACCGATAATGCTCGCTGTTTGATTGCATTAGCTTCTATTACTGGTCAAATTGGCAGGCCCGGAACTGGTTTACATCCTCTCAGAGGTCAAAATAATGTCCAAGGAGCCAGTGATGCAGGTTTAATTCCGATGATGCTTCCAAATTACCAAAAAGTTGCGGATACTGAGGCGAGACACTGGTTTGAAAAGTTTTGGAACTCCCCTATTGATGATAAGCCTGGGCTTACCGTCACTGAAATAATGGATAAAGTTTTTTCTAGTGATGATGATCCTCGAAAAATCAGAGGTTTATATATCATGGGTGAAAATCCAGCAATGAGTGACCCAAACCTAAACCATGCAAGATCAGCTCTTGCTAACCTAGAACATTTAGTTGTCCAAGATATTTTTATGACTGAAACTGCTTGGCTTGCTGATGTAGTTTTACCCGCTTCAGCTTGGCCTGAAAAAACTGGAACAGTTTCTAATACTGACCGGATGGTTCAGATGGGAAGAAAAGCAATTAACCCCCCAGGAGAAGCTAAGCAAGATTTATGGATAATTCAACAGTTAGCTAAAGGCCTCGGATTAAATTGGGACTATAACGGCCCTGATTCTGGAGTGGCAGAAGTATATGACGAGATGCGTCATGCGATGAAAGAGGTTATCTGGGGTATAACTTGGAAAAGATTAGAGAAAGAACAAAGCGTTACATATCCTTGTTTGGAGGAGAAGTTGCCGGGTGATTCAGTTGTTTTTCAGGAAGGGTTCCCAACTTCTGATGGTAAAGCCAACTTAGTCCCGGCTACACCAATTCCTCCTAATGAAACCCCAGATCTTGATTATCCATTTGTTTTCATTACAGGAAGGCAGCTTGAACACTGGCATACCGGCAGTATGACAAGAAGAGCAACAGTTCTCAATGCAATAGAACCTGCACCTACTTTTCAAATGTGTGCCAAGGACTTAAAAAAACATAATCTTTTCCCAGGGCAAATTTGTAAATTAAGTTCAAGAAGAGGAAGTGTTATTGCCTCAATTAGACAAGATGAATCGACACCCCAAGGTTCTATTTTCATGGGGTTTGCATACAGAGAGGCGGCCGCGAACTTGTTAACAAATTCCGCAATTGATCCTGTAGCTAAAATTCCTGAGTTCAAATATTGTGCTGTAAAGATAGAACCTATAGTTAAAAACATTGCCAAGAACTAAGGATCAATGAGACCACTTTGAACAGCTATTATTGCTAGCTCGGCTTGATTTTTGGCATTCAATTTTTGTTTAATATTATAAAGATGTGTTCCAACAGTTCTAGGCGACAAATGCAGTACTTCCGCAATGTTATTAACAGATTGTCCCTTTGCAAGTGACATAAATACATCAAACTCTCTTTCAGACAGAATATCGACAGGTGTGACATCTCCACCAAATTGTTGAACTGCCATCTTTTGAGCAAGATTTGCTTCAACATACATTGACCCTGACGAAACCTGTCGAATAGCTTTGATAAGTTCTTCAGCTGCACCTCTCTTGGAAAGATAGCCAATTGCCCCTGCCTTTAGAGCTCTTTTTGGGTGTATCGTATCTTCATGGGCTGACAAGATTAAGACTTTTGGTGATTCTCTTTTTGATAGAACTCTGCCAGTTGCCTCAAGACCTCCCATACCAGGCATTGACAAATCCATCACCAATACATCCGGTTTACAATCTGAGCAGATTTTTATGGCTTCTTCACCATTTTTTGCTTCACCAATAACTTCAATGTCCTCAGTATCTTGTAGCAATAGTCTAAACCCCATCCTAACTACTGCATGATCATCTGCTAAAACAACTTTTATTTTTTTCATATTTAGATTTGATAATTACATTAACCAACCTTTGAAGAGCTTAGGGGCAAGGTTGCGACAACCAAAGTTCCTGTTTCTGAGCTTGTTTTGATGTTTAATTCTCCACCTAATGCTTTCATTCTCTCTTTCATTCCTCTAATTCCAAATCTATCAGGATTTTCTAATCTATCAACCGAAATACCAATACCATTATCTTCCACTGTAAGTTGAGTTTCTAATTCTCTTGATCCTTGAGATAGTTGTATTTTTATTCTTGTAGCCTCAGAGTGTTTAATGGAATTATTAACACATTCTTGAGCAACACGAAATAGTGAAATTTCCGCGTCATTTGATAGAGAGACATTTTGGGTGGTAATTGTAAATTCAATCAAGTCGTGAATTTTTTTCCATTCATCAACAGCCTCTCTTAAGGTCTCACTTAATCCAAACTTTTCGAGTGCGACAGGTCTGAGTCGCTGTATAATGTTATGAACAACATCATATATTTGTCCAGCTGCCGAAACTATAGCTGTACTACTGGTAAAAGTTTTTGGATCTTTATTCTCACTTCTATTAGCAATAGATTGGGCAATACTTTTAATAGCTGTGACGTATTGTCCCAATTCATCATGTAATTCCATTGTTAAAGCTTTTCTTTCCTCCTCAAGCTTTTGTTGAACCAATATTGTTAGTTCACGATTTCTATGAAGCTCTCTTTGGGCCTTTTCAGCATTTCGTTTCTCAGACAAGTCTCTTAAAACAAATAAAGCCCCCAATACTTCCTCGTTACTTGGTTGGATGATTGGTGAGACTTGAACAAAGACTTCAATATTCTGATTGTCAATTGATTTTCTTGAGGTTTCATATCCAATCCTAGTTTTTTTATTAAGAACATGTTTAAAATCCTCCTCTATTTCTAATTTAAAATCATTTGACGCAAGCATTCGAATGTTTTTCTTTTTAAACTGTTTATCTGAGTATCCAAAAAGATTTACAGCAGCCGGATTCCAGAACTCAAGTTTTCCATTAGGATCAGTTATAAATAGTGAATCAGAGGATTGTTGAATTGCTAGTGCTAATCTGTTGTTTTCCAAATTACCAGACTCTATGGCGTATGCCATGTGATTAAATCCCTCCGTTACAGAGTGAAATTCTTTGATCGGATAGTCGGGAAGGCGAGTTTTTAAATCCCCTTTACTCATTTTCTTAAGAGCTTCCACTATACTTTCAATAGGAGATAATGATTTACCTATTATCCAAAAAACAAGGATATTAAGAAGTAAAAAAAAACCTATGGCTAATATTGCCATGTCTATTACATCATCCCAGGAGTCAAGTATTGATCTTGATACATTTGGTATTACCTTAACCAAAAAACCTCTTTCCGGAATTGTTATTGGATCTAATTTTGGTGTTACCAATCTAGAAAACCATTCAGGCGCATCTCTTCCTACCTTGTATTTGCTTGGTGGAGAACGATGAACCAAATCACCTAAACTATTAATCATTTGGATTTCATGTGCCCTTACTCTTCCCATATTTTCCAAGAAATTTTTTACTATTAGTTGTTTATTAGTAATCGAAGAGTTTAATTGGGCACTAGATAAAAATATTGTCAAAAGTTGTACCGTGACTTTTGTGCCTGTTTCAATCTCTTCACGTACTTGTCTTTTTATATCATTGATTTGCATCAATGTAGTTGATGCTAGAAATAAAAGCATTAAAACCGTAACTAAGATATTCATTCGAAATCTAAGACTCATCTTTTAAAATCCCTTCCAACTTTTTTTAAGGCGTCTAAAAGGGCATTTCTAATGGGTGGTTCGTAAGCTCCGTGACCAGCACCTTTAACTCTGTTGATAAAAGACCAGGGCATTCTCTTTTGTAGAGTTTCAGATGTTTCAGGGGGACATATGGTATCGAGTTGACCCTGAATAATATGAGTGGGAATTGCTTCCAGAATTTTTACCTTGTTGATGATTTCATCTTTTTTTAAAAAACATTTATTTTTTAAGTAGTGCAAGTGAACTTTCATACTAGTTAGGACCTTTTCGTCCATCTTTTTGTGATGATTTTCTTTTTTCTCCTCTGTTGCCTCATGAGCGTAGGTCAATCGCATTGCAGCTTCTTCCCATTTCCTCCATAATTTAGCTGCATTAATGGATTGCTCTTTATTCTCAGAGAAAATTGTTTCATAGTAGTAATTAATAATAATACGAGAATTAATATCTTGCGAAGGAATGTTGTGAACAAATTTATCCCAGTCTGTAGGAATAAATCTCTTAAGTCCAAGCAAAAACCAATCTATTTCTCTTTCGCTTGCTAAAAATATTCCTCTTAAAATCAGAGCTGAAACATTCTCAGGAAATTCACAGGCGTATTTAAGAGCAAGTGTTGAACCCCAAGAACCTCCAAAAATCACCCATTTTTTGACTCCCAATTTTTTTCTTAACAATTCCATGTCTTTAATTAAATATTGGATATCGTTATTTTGAATTCCACCAGATGGTTTACTTAAACCACAACCACGTTGATCGAAAAAAATAGAAAACCATTTTTTTTTATCAAAAAAAGATTTGCTACTTTCACTACACCCGCTACCTGGACCACCATGCAAATATATTACAGGTATCCCGTCTTTGTCCCCCATACATTCATAAAAGATACTATGACCATCAAGTGATTTTAAATAGTTTTTTTTATTCACGATATTTTATAAATAAATAAATAATTAAATTTAAGTGTATACCCTAATAAATTTCAATAACTTAGAGTTATTAATGATTTTCATTAATACCTGTCGAGTAACTACAATGATTTTTTTTAATTAATTAATTGAGATCATTATGAAACTAGTTTAATTAAATAAATTAGTCCGTTAGAAGTTTTTTTTAATTTTATATAAAGGAGAATCCATATGTGGACCAAGCCAATAGCTACCGATCTTCGTTTCGGTTTTGAAATCACAATGTATGTTGCTGCTAAGTAATAAATATTGAGATACGATAATCGCCCGCGCAATTTTGTGCGGGCGAATTATTTTAGGTTAAAGGGGAAAAATGTTTATAAGAGTATTGGGTTCTGCTGCAGGTGGTGGTTTTCCCCAGTGGAATTGCAATTGTAAAAATTGTTCGAGTGTCAGGGCTGGTAAAGAGGGTTACAAGGAAAGGACACAGTCATCTATCGCAGTAAGTTCAAACGAGAGAGACTGGCTTTTGTTCAACGCTTCACCTGACATTCTTACTCAATTAAAGTTGGCGGGGGTTAGATTGCAGCCTGCTAGTAATGTTAGGGACTCAGGAATAAAATCGATCGTCCTAATGGACGCACAGATTGATCACACGACAGGACTTTTCATGTTGAGGGAGTCCTCTGGACCGCTAGTGATTTATTCAACAAAAGAAGTGAAGGAAGAACTCACATCTGGGAATCCAATTTTTAACGTTTTAGATTTTTACTGTAAAGTTGATTGGGTCGAGATTGACGTTGATGCTGGGTGTTTTGTCAATATACCAAGAGTAAAAAATATAGATTTAAGGTTTATGCCATTGAAAAGCGAGGCTCCTCCTTTTTCACCCTTCAGAGGTAAGCCAAGAAAAGGTGATAATGTTGGTGTGCAAATCATGGATACTAATACGAAAAAAAAGATTTTTTATGCTCCAGGACTTGGTTCAATCGAGAAACATTTGTTAGAACCAATGACAGAATCAGACTTGCTTCTTGTCGATGGAACCTTTTGGACTGATACTGAGATGATAGACAATGGTTTGTCAAAAAAGTTAGCAAGGGAAATGGGCCACAATCCGCAATCAGGGCCCGGAGGTATGATTGAGGAACTCAACAAGATAGATGGTCCAAAAAAAATTTTAATACATATAAATAATTCCAATCCCATATTAAATGAGAATTCTATTGAGCGAAAAATACTTAGTGATAATAATATTGATGTTTCATTTGATGGGTTGGAAATTTCTTTGTAAAAATAAAGATTAAAGGTGAGGCATTTATGGAATCAAAAACAGTACTAACAGAACTCGAGACTGTAAAAAACAGTGTTGAGACACTTGAGCCTTGGAGTAAAGAGGAGTTTGAAAAATTACTTAAACAAAAAGGGACTAGTTATCATATCTATCATCCTTTCCATGTAATGATGGCTGAAGGTAAATTATCCAAAGAGCAGTTACAAGGTTGGGTAGCTAATCGTTTTTACTACCAAATAAGTATTCCTGTTAAAGATGCGGCTATTCTCTCCAACTGTCCTGATCCTATGATAAGAAGAGAATGGATTCAGAGAATTCTAGACCATGATGGTTTTGATGATGATCCTGGAGGAATAGAGGCCTGGATAGGATTAGGACAGGCGGTAGGTTTAACAAGGGATCAAATAGTAAGTTTAGAGTTGGTTGCTCCCGCTGCTAGATTTGCTGTGGATGCATATGTTAACTTTGCAAGGCAAACAAGTTGGCAGGAAGCTATTGCATCCAGTTTGACAGAGCTTTTTGCACCCCATATTCATCAGCAAAGACTAGACACATGGCCAGAAAAATATCCTTGGGTTGACCCGGAGGGAATGAAGTACTTCAAATATCGATTAACGCAAGCTAGAAGGGATGTTCAGCATGGTCTTGAAGTAACAAAGAGCTTCTTTAGCAGATCAAGATTATTACAAAACAGAGCTTTAGAGATTTTACAGTTTAAGCTTGATGTCTTATGGGCTCTAGCTGATGCTATTATGTTACAACAATTTAATGTTGAAGTAATTGGGCCTAAAGAAAAAAATTGAAATGGTTTCCGACAATACAATTTTTAAAATATCTAAATTATTCAGATTGCAGTGGGAACCTGCTCAGAAAGCTCATGTCCTGCTATATCCCGAGGGGATGGTTAAATTAAATGATAGTGCTGGAGAAATAATGAGCAGAATAGATGGAGAAAGGACATTGAATGAAATTGTTGACGATATCGAAAAGCGGTTCAAAACTAAGGGACTTCATGATGACGTTGTCTCATTCATAGAAATTGCTTTGACTCAGGGGTGGATTAAAAGTGAAGTTGAGTGATAAACCCGACCTTAAAGGTATTGAACCTCCTTTATGGCTACTTGCCGAAGTCACATACAGGTGCCCTTTAAACTGCGTATTTTGTTATAACCCTGTTGACTATGCAAAGCAGCATAATGAGTTAACTACTGGAGAGTGGATTAGAGTACTTCGAGAAGGCAGAAAAATGGGTGCTGCCCAATTGGGGTTATCTGGAGGCGAACCCTTACTAAGGAAAGATCTTGAGGAGATAGTTGAAGAAGCCCGTAAGTTGGGTTATTACACTAACTTGTTGACTTCAGGAATCGGCATGACTGAGGAACGAATCCAAAATTTGAAAACTGCTGGACTTGACCATATTCAACTCTCTTTCCAAGATAGCACCAAGGAAATGAACGATTTCTTATCCAGTACTAAAACCTTCGATTTAAAAAACAAAGTGGCTGCTCTCATAAAAAAATATGATTATCCGATGGTTTTAAACTGTGTTTTGCACCGCTTAAATATTGACCATATTGAGGAAATATTAAATATGGCTGAAGCGATGGGTGCTGAGTTTGTAGAACTTGCAAATACTCAATTTTACTCATGGGGCATGTTAAACAGAGATCAATTATTACCATCCGAGAAACAATTGAAAACAGCTGAAAAAATAACTCACGAGTTTCGAGATCGTCTGGGAAACAAGATGAAACTTTTTTTTATCATGCCTGATTACTACAGCAATAGACCAAAAAAATGTATGAATGGGTGGGGAAATGTTTTCATAACTGTTCAAGCTGACGGTACCGTTCTGCCTTGCCATGTAGCATCGATGTTACCCGGGATAAATTTTGACTCTGTCAGGAATAAACCCTTAGATTGGATTTGGTATAAATCTCCTGGATTTAATATGTTTAGGGGTGACAGATGGATGAAGGAACCCTGTAAAAGCTGTCCCGAAAAAGAAAATGATCTTGGGGGATGTCGTTGCCAAGCTTTTATGCTGACCGGTGATCCTAATGCAACAGATCCAGTGTGTGACAAAAGTCCACATCATAATAAAATTGCTGAAGCCGTCCTCTCTTCGCAACAGCCTCGAAACTTTGAAAAACCAATTATTTTTAGAACTGATAACGACTCTCGTAAAATTATGCATAAGCGTGATAAAGGAGAATTAAATATTGAATCTTCAAGATTGTTGGAAAAAGGTTCAAAACCCTCAAAAGATAAAAGTAGGGTTGGGGTAGTCTAAGGTCCTTTTGGTGCAATTTAATTATGGAAAATTCGGCAGTAAGTGTCAAAGGAGTCGAGAAAAAATACGGAAGTTTTACCGCTGTTTCCGAGTTAGATTTGGATATAATGTCCGGTGAATTTTTTGGATTGCTGGGCCCAAATGGTGCTGGTAAAACGACCAGCATTCACATGATGTCTTCTTTGGTCCGTCCATCAAAGGGTGAAGTAAGTATTTTTGGTATAGATGTAATAAAAAATCCGGTTAGCATAAGAAGTAAGATTGGCCTTGTTTTTCAGGATTCGGCATTAGATCGGCAACTATCTGTTTGGGAAAACTTAAGATTTGCAGGCTTACTTCATAATTTACCTTTTAATAAGGTAAGGGAAAGAGCAAATTATCTTTTGGAATTATTTAGCCTTTCTGAAAAAAAAAATAAACCTGTAGCTTCATTATCAGGTGGTCAGAGGAGAGTTTTAGATATTGCCAGGGGTGTAATGCATGAGCCAAAATTACTTTTTTTAGATGAACCCACAATAGGGTTAGACCTACCAAGCAGAAGAAAAATATGGCGTTATATTCACAAACTTAGGTCTCAAACAGGAATGACTGTTTTACTAACAACACATTATTTAGAAGAGGCTGAAACTTGTAATAGGGTAGCATTTTTAAAAAACGGTAAATTAGTATTAACTGGTAATCCGAAAGTATTAGTAAAGAAACTAGCTCAGGAGATTCTTGAAATTGAAGCTTTAGAACCCAAAAAAATATTAGATAGCTTAAAAGTCCATTTAGGACCAGCGTTACAAGAGTTTGAAACACTTTTTTTTAGACTTGATAAAAAAAATGATAAAAAATTATCAACTTTAATAGACGAAACCAAACATAAATTTGGTTCTGTAATAAAAAGAGTGATTGTTCGCCAACCAAATTTAAACGATGTTTTTCTATGGGTGAACTTTAAGTGATGATAAGACCTGTATTTGCAGTTGTGGAGAGAGATTTAGTAAAACTTTTTAGGCAAAAAGGTCGTTTGCTTTCTTCTTTAGTTAGACCACTAATATGGCTTTTGGTAATTGGCTCTGGTTTTGAAGCACTAGTTGAAACAAAAGATAATGGTTATAGATCATTTTTGATTCCAGGTGTTCTGGGAATGTCAATTCTTTTTGGTGCTCTACTGGGAGCACTATCTACAGTTTATGAAAAAGAGACCGGTGTTATGAAAGTAATGATAATAGCTCCACTTAATCATTACTGGATTGTACTTGCAAAAATGACTGCTGCATCAATTTCAGCATGTATTCAGGTTTTTCTTTTACTAATTATTTTGATATTTACAGGGGATATTAATTGGAAGGTGGATTGGATTTTGTTTGTAATAAGTGTAATTCTATTATCTGTTGCGAGTGCAGGGATAGGAATGTTAGTTGCTGCATTTTCAAATACACTTGACAACTTTGCTGCAATAATGAATTTTGTTATTTTCCCAGTTTTTTTCTTATCAGGTTCACTTTATCCCGTCACTAATTTACCTGGAGTCCTAGGCATAATTGCCACATTAAATCCATACACATACGGAGTAGATTTACTTAAGCACTCTATTAATGTACCTCTCGGTGGGATTGCTGATTTTTCAGTAATTCAGGATTTGATAGTCCTTATAACATTTTCACTTATAGCTTTTTGTGTCAGCAGTTGGAGATTTTCAAGGGATGGAGCAAGTAATATTTGGTTTTCTTCTCCTAGAAGAAAATGATACTAAATCCCTCCCCTTTTTAAGGTAGCCATATAGCTGTATCCTCCGAATTTAGCTTTATAGTTGAGCACATATTTTTTATCTGATCGAAACTCTTTTATAGAGGCCGGTTTTGGGAAGACTTCAAAAAGATTTAAAAATTTAATTGTAGGAGACTTAAAAATTCCTGGCCAAAGTTTGAAATCACCAAAATCAACAATGTGAATAGTACCCCCGGGTGGCATTTGATCAAGACAGGTCTCTAAAATTTCTCTTGGTTTGGTCATCATTGATAAAGAATAAGAAAAAACCATACGGTCAATTTTTTCATCAAATTCATGTGTACCTGCAAGTCCGTGAATCAGTTTGATCTGATTAGAAAGTTTTTCTTTTTTGACCCTTTTACTTGCAATTTCAAGCATTAGGGCAGAAGCGTCAATACCAATAAACTTCGTATTTTGATATGTTTTAGCAAGGTAAATCAGGTTTCTTGCAGTACCGCATCCAACCTCGCAAATAGTTTCATCCACTTTCGGATGAATACTATCTAGTAACTCATCTCTACCGAAAAGGAATATTGGCCTGGTGATGTCATAAAAATGTCTTGTGTTCCTGTAGACACTATCCATCTTGGCTTTGTGATCTTTTTTTTCGGTTTCGCCCATAATTTGTATAAAAAAAAATTTTCATTGATTAAGTTAATTTAAAATATCACATACTATTAATTGAGTTAAGTTGTACTTAATTTTGAAATAAAAAAGTTGAGATATCTGGGAAGAAAAAAACTATTAATAGAACCACGGTTTGTAATAAGAGCATGGGGAAATAGTTTTTTAAATAATAAAGAGTTTTGTTCTTTTTAAAATTATTACTTATTAAAATATATGACAAATTTGGTATTGTAGTTAATGAGATATTGTGGAAACAAAAGCAGACTAAAACAAGAAACCAAATTACATCTATATCCAAAAATACAATTAATGGAATCAACAAAGGAACCAAGACAAAACTGATTTCAAGCCAACTAAAAAAAAATTGAACTATAAAAATAATAGATAACAGGAAAAAAATTTGGATATTTACATCATTAGAAACATTACCTATGGTTGTCAGAATTAAATCTTCACCTCCTAGAGACCGAAAAGTTTCCAAAAAAAACAACGAACAGATATAAGCAAAAAATATTACAGTGCAACATTTTCCTGTACGTTTATAAGCTGCGGTAAAGATAGCATTAAAATTCTTTTTTTTTCTAAAAAAAAGAAATGCAGTCAAAAGCAAAACTCCTAGAGAAAGAGCCTCGGGTATAGTTAGAATCTTATTGAGAGTACATACTAAAAATCCAAACAATAATATATAAGGCGAAAATAATTTTAAAAATAAAACTT
>MDTB01096465.1_pt1 | contig 72714 bp, 74 predicted proteins | sample 811161 | NCBI WGS metagenome assembly MDTB01 (sample SAMN05326650, study PRJNA326480) | marine metagenome | isolation source: seawater | place: Mediterranean Sea | collected 2009 | reverse complement strand
GGCTTTGGTGCGGCGACGGCCTTATGGCCTTTTTCAAGGAGGTGTAACCATGAGTGATGGATCTATCTCAGGATTAACCGACGAGGAAGCCCAAGAGTTTCATACATTTTATATGCAGGGGTTGGTTGGCTTTACGGCTATTGCCGTTATTGCCCATATTCTCGTTTGGGCGTGGCGCCCTTGGTTCTACTAATCTTGATCACTTTTGAGTGATTTCGTAACAGGAGGAAAGTCATGGAAGCTTTAACTAACCACAGTTCAGTTTCAGATGTACCGCAAAGAAATAGTGATAAAAGCGATTCAGTTGCTTTTAACATTATTTTTGTGACAATTTTTATGCTGTTCTTGGCTATAGCTGTATTAGCCAGTTTTTTAAGGATGCCTTGGCGATCCTGGTTTCCTGGAGCGGAACAAAGTTCGTCTTTGATTGGTGGCATTAAAGCGGCTGTTTATACTTTAATGTCACATTTAACTTAATAGGAGATTGAGTTATGTGGAGAGTATGGAAATTGTTTGACCCATTGCGTGCAATGGTGATTCAGGGTGTATTTTTGTTTGCATTAGCCGCTATGATTCATTTCATTTTGCTAAGTACAGTCAGATTTAATTGGCTAGACGGCAAACCGCAAGCAGAGATAATGGGTTCAACTGATGTTGCTCCGGTAACAACAGTTGCTCAAAACTCTGGTAAACAGTGATGTATTAAAAAGCTTGGTTCCGGATGGAGATTAAAATTTAAATCTTCATCCGGTTCTACTTAACCGCAGTAACCGGGAATTAGACCGGAGGATTAAATTATGTCAATGTTGAGTTTTGAAAAGAAATATCGCGTAAGAGGTGGAACTCTTGTTGGGGGGGACTTGTTTGATTTTTGGGTTGGTCCCTTTTATGTTGGTTTTTTTGGAGTTACAACTATATTTTTTACATTTTTAGGTACAGCCTTGATTCTTTGGGGAGCAGCATTAGGTGAAACATGGAATTTATGGCAAATAAGTATAAATCCACCTGATATTAAGTATGGCCTTGGATTAGCTCCAATGGCAGAAGGTGGTTTGTATCAAGTGATAACTGTCTGTGCCATAGGTGCTTTTGGTTCATGGGCATTAAGAGAAGTGGAGATCTGCAGAAAGCTGGGAATGGGCTACCACGTTCCAGTTGCATTCGGTTTTGCGATTTTAGCTTATGTTACATTGGTTGTTTTTAGACCAATACTACTTGGTGCTTGGGGACACGGCTTTCCATACGGAATAATGAGTCATCTTCAATGGGTATCGAATGTTGGATATCAGTTTGTTTGGTTTCACTGGAATCCAGCTCATATGATTGCAATCACACTATTTTTTACTACTGCTCTTGCGTTGGCTTTACATGGCGGACTTATTTTGTCCGCAGTTAACCCTCAAAAAGGTCATTATGTTAAAACTCCAGAGCACGAGGACACATTCTTTAGAGACACAATAGGATACTCAATTGGCACTTTAGGTATTCATAGGCTTTTAATGTACTTAGCATTGGCCGCAGTTTTCTTTAGTGCAGTTTGTATCATTATCAGTGGTCCTAGTTGGTTATGGGTTGGAAACTGGCAGGATTGGTGGGGTTGGGTGCTTGAGATTCCAATTTGGAACACACCTTATAAACCTTCTTCAATTTGAATCTGAACTAGGAGACAATAATGGCAGAATATCAAAATCTTTTTACACAGGTTCAAGTAAATGCTCCTTCTTATCCTGGAGTTCCGCTGGATAGAGAAAGGGATACAAAAGAAAGAATATTTGAACCTTGGCATGCAAGACTACTCGGTAAGCTTGGTAATGCTCAAATTGGCCCAATTTATTTGGGTTTTCTTGGAGTAGCTTCGATTATATGTTTTGCCCTTGCTTTTTCAATAATTGGAATGAACTATTTATATCAAGTAGACTTCAATGCTGTCCAATTTATCAGATATATGTTTTGGTTATCGTTAGACCCACCTGATGCTAAATATGGATTAAGTTTTCCTCCACTTATGGAAGGTGGATGGTTTTTAATAACTGGATTTTTCCTGACTGCATCAGTAATGTTATGGTGGTTTAGAACATACAGAAGGGCAATTTCCTTGGGAATGGGAACTCATGTTGCGTGGGGATTTGCTGCTGCCATCTGGCTATTCCTTGTTTTGGGCTTAATTAGACCTGTTTTAATGGGTAGTTGGTCTGAAGCCGTTCCCTATGGAATTTTTTCTCATTTGGAGTGGACTCAAGTGTTTTCAATACGATATGGCAATCTTTTTTGGAATCCGTTTCATATGTTGTCAATAGCCTTTCTCTATGGCTCTGCCCTACTTGCAGCAATGCATGGTGCAACAATTTTGGCTGTGAGTAGATTTGGTGGTGATAGAGAAATTGAGCAGATAGTGGATCGAGGAACTGCTTCAGAAAGAGCAGCTCTTTTCTGGCGCTGGACAATGGGGTTCAATGCAAGTTTAGAGTCAATACACAGATGGATATGGTGGTTTGCAATTTTAGTGTGTATTACTGGTGGAATTGGAATTCTACTAACTGGAACTGCTGTCGATAGTTGGTACTTATGGGCTGTCAAACACAGTGTAATTCCGTCAGATCCTTCAATTTGGCCAGTAACTCCAAATTATGCAGGAGATAGCTAAGAGTTTTTTAGTTACGTTTTTTAAGAAGAGGTAAGAAGCAATTTCATTATGGATTGAGCTTCTTATCTCTTTTTTATTTAAGTTTAAAAAAAAAATATATGTTATTTTTAAATATAAAATTTAATTTGGTTAGAGAGTTCACAAACTTTTTACTTGGGGAAATTTAAATTTTAGCTTCATTCATTGATAGAAATTTTACTTATTGGATTTTCAGAGAAAATGTTTTTCTTTCTAAAACTTTCTTTAAGGCATTTTGTCTGATTTAAATGTAAGATGATTTTTCATAAATTTTAATTTTCGGAGGGTATATTTTGAAATTTTTATTTGCATTTTTTATTGCTTTTTTCGGGACAACCATCTTTGCTGCTAATTGCTCGACTGATCTTTCTGCTGCAGACAATATGATGTTCGACAAGAAAGAGATTAAGGTTGATTCCTCATGCCAAAAGTTTGAGATCAATTTCAAACATAAAGGTAAGTTGCCAATCAATGTTGGTGGTCACAATGTTGTAATCATTGAAACAAAAAGTTTTAATGCCCTAGTTCCAAAAATTGACATGAAATTAGGTGCTGAATCAGGCTTTTTGCCTGATATGCCTGAAGTGATCGCTAAAACCCCGATAATAGCAGGTGGTCAGGAAACCAAGCTTTCATTTGATGCCACCAAACTCAAAAAAGCCGGGAAGTATACCTTCTTGTGTAGTTTTCCTGGGCATTACGCAATTATGAAGGGAAACCTTGTTGTTAATTAGGTTTTATAAGCCACTTAATTGATTTTATTAAAAATTCTGGGGTTTTCTCCTTGTGATTATTCCCCAGTCTTTTTTAAAATGGACCATTTAACATGACTGTTTGATAATTAAGAGCTGAAGCTAAACTAACCCACAATATATAAGGCAATAAAAGTAGTGCTGATAATTTTGAATACTTGTTGATATGAATAATTAATATCAAAATGGAGCTCCACAAAAATATAACCTCTAGTAAAGCTAAATCTGGTCTTTGCACAAAAAAATAAAAGTAACTCCAAATAACGTTTAAGCCACAACTAAGCAGACTAATATTAAGTAATTTTTTTTTGTAATTAATATCAGACTTTGCGGTTTTATATGCATTTGCAGTGGAAATAGCAAATAATATAAATATGATGGTCCACACAGGACCAAATGCCAAATCGGGTGGCTTCCAACTTGGTTGGGACAATGAATAATACCAATCATCTAGTTTTGTTAAATATCCACCAATTGATGCTGTTAAAAAAGCAACTAAAGAAAACAATAAAATTGGCATATATTTCAAATTTTTGCTATCCCAAGTAAATGTGCCAAGTCTTTAAAGAAAATTTTTATATGTGCTTTTTTCTTTTGTTTAACCAATTCTTTATTCATATATGAGTCAAATGTAATTTGTTGCACATCTTTGTCTTTGCAAATATCAACAAACCTCTCCCGCAGTTTGTCGCTTTTATACCAAAACCATTGCATTATTCCCAAAATCCAAAATACTTTACCATGGAGCTGCATAAATCGCTTTCTGGCAAATAACAATTCTTTTCCACTTTGCTTTTTTAATGCCAAAAAAGTTGCTTCAGCAGCTAGCTCACCTCCAAGCATGGCGTAATATATTCCCTCACCAGAAGCCGGAGCTACGACTCCAGCAGCGTCCCCCGCAAGGATCACATCTTTCCCGTTATCCCATTTTTTTAATGGCTTAAGAGGTATCGGAGCACCTTCACAACGTATTGTTTCAAAATTGTGCATTCCTAAATGACTTCGTAGGGATTGAACAGAGCTTCTTAGAGAAAACCCCCTATCCGCTGAACCTGTCCCAATACTCATGGTTTTGCCATGCGGGAAAACCCAACTATAAAAATCAGGAGAAAACTTTCCAGAATAGATTACATCGCATCTAGAGGGGTCTATAGTCTTTCCATCACTAACTTCCGGTACTTTGACAATTTCATGGTAAGCAAAAACAAATTTAGATAACTTTGCATTTGGAATTTCTTGTTTCGCAACTCTTGAATTGGCACCGTCTGCTCCTATTAAATATCTTGTTTTAATTTTTGCTTTTTTTTGAGAGGTATCATTTATGGATTTTCTCTCTCCAAAATGAACTGTCATGAAATCATCATTTCTCTCAACATAATCAAAGGATCCAATTTTTCTATCACATCCGTTTTGAGTTGCCCTTACCCTAAGCCATTCATCAAATTCATCCCTGTCAACCATTCCAACATATCCGTTGTCTATGGGTATATCAACTTTTTTTTCTTTAGGTGAAACCATTCTTGCACATCTAGCTTTTGCAACTAAAAGATCGTCTGGTATTTCATAATCTCTGATTGCTCTCGGAGGAATTGCTCCACCACATGGTTTTATTCTACCTGCTTTATCCAGCAATAAAACTTTAGCTCCTTTTTTTTGAAAGAGTATTTGCTGCGGTTGAACCGGCCGGTCCTCCACCAATTACAACTACGTCATACAATTCGTTTTCGATGGAATGATTCAAGTCTTTCATGTTGTACTCCCTGAACGTGAAATAATAATATTTGTTTTATTGTTATGGTTATTTAGATAAGTTTTAGATAAATCAATATTGAATGCAATTTTTGCCGCAATAACAAAAAGAATACATTCTGCAAAAAATACAATTGCATATGCGAATCCTATGTTTGATACAAACGCGCGAGCAATGTCACTAAAAATAGCCCCTAGGAATCCTCCGCTTCCAAAAGCAATTGCCTGGGCCGCTCCCCATAGGCCAATTCTAGTACCTTGAGTTTTTGATTTTCCCTCGTTGGCAAGTTGCATCATAGAAGCAATAGCTGCAATTGAAAATGAACCATTCGCCACTCCAAGAATAAATACATTCAATTCTATAAACCAACCTTTTCCATTTATGCCCCCCAAAACCAATCCGAATAGAGCGACAGCAGAAAATAGACATCCACCCACTATCCAAGCTTTTAAAGAACCGAATTGTTTACCTAATAATTGAAGGCTTGAGAGACCAGCAACCAATAGCATTCCAATTAGTACTCCAGTGTGTTGTATTCCAGATAAACTTGTAGTTTGACCTGGGGTCATATTAAAAACTATACCCGCAAACGGTTCCAGTATCAGATCTTGCATACTAAAGGCAAGCATGGAAATAAAAACAAAAACTGTAAAATGTTTTGCTGTTTTCTCACTCCAGATTTCTTTTAAAAGAGCAAAAAAGTTATTATGTTGCAATCTTTTATCACCAATCTTTGGTGGTTCCAAATTATGCTTGTTATTTTTGTTCTCAATATTCCACAATGCTAAGAACGTTAGTAAAAAACTAGTTATAGAAATTATAGAAGCAATAATCAAAAGACGTTCAGGACTAAATGGATCTAAAAATTGGCCAGAAATTCCAGCTGTAATAGCAAATCCACTTATCATCATTAACCAAACAAGAGTTGCAGCCGAAGCTCGTTTTTTAGGATCTACTTTTTTCGCAAGTAGAGTTAATAGTGCTGTCCCTGCTGCGCTTACACCAACACCTATCATTAGAAAACCAAGAATCGCTATTGCAACTCCAAGTTTGGGGGATGAGTACATAAGAACTGTTGCGAAAGTTGAAGTTACCCCTCCCAAGCACAGGACAGCAATTCCAATAATTATCCAAGGAGTGCATTTACCAGTTTTGTCACTTCCAAATCCCATTCTTGGACGAATTATTTGGACAGCATAATGCATGGCTACAAGTATTCCAGGTAATAACGCTGGCAAGAGAAGTTCAACCACCATGACCCTGTTGAGGGTTGAGGTAGTAAGAACTACCACACCTCCAATTGACATTTGAACTATTCCAAGTCGGAAAATTTGAGTCCAGTTAAAATATTGGTAGTTACTCATATCAACTAAGAATCGATATTGAACGGAGTGCAAATGCAGATATCATCATTCCGGATACAAAAATTGGTACCCCCACAGCACTATAAAATAATGCTTTTTTGAGTGGATTATTTAGAAAAATACGCATTAGTAGCATTTGCAGAATAATTAGAATAAATAAAATCGCTGCAAAAAAATAAGTATTCCATGAGATTAGAAGCAGAAAAACTAAAAATTGCGGAGTTAGCATGGTTATGCAAGCTGATTTAGCTGCTCCAAAAACTCCAAGTTTCACTGGTAGTGAGCTAATACCCATTTTTTTGTCACCTTTGATGGATTTGAAATCATTTAGAGTCATTATTCCATGTGCACCCAAGCTATATAAAAAAGCCAACGTTAAGGATCTCATTTCAGGAATTGCTCCACCTGCCATTACGGCTGCTCCAGTAGCCCATGCAATTCCCTCATAAGATATCCCGCAAGCAGCATTCCCGTACCAACCATTTGTTTTTAATCTGATTGGTGGCATACTATAGGCCCATGCAAGGATCAAACCAACCAAAGCGGCAACAAAACCCCAGGTTCCCAGAAAGGAAGCAACAAGTAATGAGAGAACTGTCCATAAAATAGCAATAATTAGCCCCCAATTTCCCGGAATTCTACCTGATGGAATTGGTCTGTTTGGCTGATTTATTGCATCGACCTCTCTGTCAAACCAATCATTAACAGCTTGGCTTGAAGCACAGACCATGGGCCCCGCGAGTATTAAACCCACTAAAATCAAGTTCCAGTTCTCAGATAAACTTTCACCCGAGGCAATAACACCACAAGAAAAAGCCCACATCGGAGGAAACCAAGTGATGGGTTTAAGCAATTCTGTAAAAGCAAAAAAAGATATTTTATCCATTAATGTATTTTCTGCTTGACAAAATCATCTGTCAATTTAAAGTTACACTTATTGGTAATTTTTTTTCAGTTTTATTAAATAAGGTAAATAATTATGGAAAGTTATGTTGACAGCAAGTCTATTCCCAAAGCCTCCGTTGTGGGGAGTGGTTTTGGTGGATTAGCTGCAGCGATTCGCTTGCAAAAGAAAGGTTACCAAACAACTATTTACGAACGTCTTGATAAACCGGGTGGAAGGGCCTATGTGTTTTCTCAAGATGGATTTAAATTTGATTCCGGCCCAACCATCATAACTGCTCCCTTTCTTTTGTCAGAACTTTGGGAACTTTGTGGAAAAAAGTTTGAAGATTATGTTGATCTTAGACCTATGCTTCCATTTTATAGAATTCGATTTGATGATGGAACATCTTTTGATTATTCGGGTGATCCTGAAGCAATGAAAAAAGAGGTTGCCAAATTTTGTCCATCTGACCTCAGTGGATATGAAAAATTTATGAGTGAAGCGGAAAATTGCTACAAAATTGGATTTGAACAACTTGGGAACCTGCCTTATAACTCAGTTTCAGATTTAACATATTCTATTCCGTCCATGATACGGATGAAGGCTTGGAGAAGCATATATCAAATGGTTTCTTCTTTTTTCAAAAATGAAAAATTAAGACAAGTTTTTAGTTTTCATCCCCTACTAATTGGTGGAAACCCCTCCAAAGTAACTTGTGTTTATAGCTTAATTGCTGCTTTAGAGAGACGGTATGGAGTTCATTCAGCAATGGGTGGAACAGGTGCAATCGTAAATGCTTTAGTTGAACTTTTTGAGAGTTTGGGTGGAAAAATTTGTTTTAATTCAGAAGTAATTAAGGTTGATGTCAAAGAGAATAAAGCAGTCGGAATCAAATTAAAAAATGGACAAAAGATTCAAAGTGAAATAATAGTTTCAAATGCTGATACTGCCTGGACATACCAGAATTTAATTGACTCAGAACATAGAAAAGTTTGGACTAACAAACGAATTGATAGAAGTGATTTTTCAATGGGACTTTTCGTATGGTATTTTGGAGTGGACAAGAAATATGGGGAAGTCCCTCATCATACGATTCTTTTAGGTCCCAGTTACATTAATCTATTGAATGATATATTTAAGAATAAAATCTTAGGAAAAAATTTCAGTCTTTATTTGCATAGACCGACTGCAACCGATCCCTCCATGGCACCTGAGGGCTGCGATACTTTTTACGTTCTATCTCCTGTACCAAACCTTGAGGGAAATATTGATTGGTTTTCTGAGACAGAAAAATACAAAGAATCAATACTCAACTACTTAGAAAATTCATTGCTTCCTGGTTTAAGGTCTTCCATAGTTACTTCAAAAATAATGACTCCTCATGACTTCGAGAACAAGTATTTGGCATTTAGAGGTGCAGCCTTTGGAATGGAGCCAATACTTACTCAAAGTGCGTGGTTTAGACCTCACAATCAAAGCGAGGACATTGAAAATTTATTTATGGTAGGTGCCGGAACTCATCCGGGGGCAGGAATTCCTGGAGTATTAACATCAGCAAGACTTTTAGACAAAGTAATTCCGAGACCAACTTTTCAAGAAGGAACTCAAAATAATCCTCTTTACTCAAGGAAGGCTATATATGGAAACGTATGAAAAAAAAGATCCTGATTGGACAAGATATAAAGCTGATAGTAAAAGAATCATGGCTGTAGGTTCAAAGTCTTTTTTTGCTGCCTCAAGGCTTTTTCCAGAAAGATTAAGTACTCCAGCAACAATCATTTATGCATACTGCAGATTAGCTGATGATTTGGTAGATTATGGAGGTGGTTTTAGAGCAATAGATGAACTAAATGACAGATTAGATGCTATTTATTCAGGAAAACCTAAAAATCTTGGTGTTGACAGAGATTTCGCACAAGTGGTAAAAACTTTCAAAATACCAATTGAGTATCCAAAAGCTTTGATTGAGGGATTTCTCTGGGATGTTCAAGGCAGAAAATACCAAAATATTGATCAATTGTGTGATTACTCGGCAAGAGTTGCTGGAAGTGTTGGAGCAATGATTGCATTGGTTATGAGAGTAAGGGATACAGAAGTGATTGCTCGCGCATGTGAGTTGGGCATTGCAATGCAATTAACCAACATTGCCAGGGATGTAGGTGAAGATGCCAAAATGGGCAGATTATACTTGCCAACAGATTGGTTTTTTGAGGAGAAAATAGATCCTGAAAATTGGCTCAAAAATCCAGGCAGCTCAATTAAAATAAAAAGGATTATAAAGAAACTTTTGAGTGAAGCTGATAAATATTATCAAAGATCCGATGAAGCGATCACAGTCCTCCCTAGAGATTGTAGGAGAGCTATTTATGCTGCGAGGTTAATATATGCAGAAATAGGTCACAAGATTGAAGAGATGGATCATGATTCAGTCAATAATAGAGCTGTTGTTGCTTTTCAGAGGAAACTTATCCTGATATTGCTGTCATATTATAAGAGTTTATTGCCAAATTTTTATTCCTCAAAATCGTTACAAAAAAACGCATTAGAATCTATTAAGTTTCTGATAGAACCAGTTAAGAATTTGTCAAAACATCACAGGTGTTCGACGAGACCACTAAATTTTTTTCAACGTGTTAATTGGGTTATAGACCTCTTTGTGAGATTAGAAGCCAGAGATCGCTATCAACTAGCTGACCCTAGGCATCCGCCAAGGTAACATGAGCTTCGTTAATTTGGAAGAGAATCTATTCAAATTAAGCGTTTCATGCATCACCAATCTTCTGTCACCAAGCAATCCAGCTGATAAAAGCGTGCGGGAGTAAAAGGGAGTATCTTCGAGAGTTCGTAAAATATGTGCTGGTCTTGCTGGCTCCGCACGCATGACTCGGGGGATGACCCATCTTGAATTAGGTAGATCTTGACGAGGTGGAGGAGCAATTCTTTCAACATTACCGTCGGGAAAAAAACGAAGAGGAAGTACTCTTTGCCTGCCAATTCTTTGCTTGATATCATAAAATACAAGAGTGCTACCATCTTCAAGTGTTGTTCTGGCCCAGTCCCATTCCTTAAATGGCTTTTCTAGAGGTTCGTCACCTTCATTGGAGTCTACATATCCGTGACCTTTCCATGAAATGTTGTGGCTAGGTATGTCGACTTCAATTGTCGCAGAGGGTGCTATTGGTCCCCAACGGTGTTTTTGAGCATCATCTAGCCATGTTCTATACAAAAGAAATTTATCGCAGTTTACTTTAACAGTTCCCTGTACCCTTTTTGGGAAAGGAGTTGAAATTTCGTCTATTGTTACTTCTATGCATGTGTCAAAACTTTTTATGTTGCTGTTTCCCACCTTAAATGATTCTTCACTTCTTTCTACAAACTTACTAGACCTTTCAGTCATAGTCCAAGTTTTTTTATTGGGTTCGTAAAGAGCGACATTGAATGCACAAAAATTTTCAGGATCGACTTCCTTTTGTTTTTTTTGAGCATTTGTATAGTAAGGCGAGAATACACTTCCAACAAATACAATTATGGTTAAAGCATTACGTCCATCTTCACTTGTTCCATCAATGTACCACCACAAATATCCACCTGAATCTACTTTTTGGTTAAACCTAGGTCTTCCATCAGGGCCTCTGCCGCTAATTGGCCTGAAATTGTTGCCATTGGAATTCCCGGTCCCGGGTGAACGCTCCCACCTGAAAGGTAAAGACCTGGAATCTTGCTGCGGGAGTTTGGGCGTTGAAATGGAGTTAACCATCCGTGAGTTCTTCTCCCATAAAGGCTCCCCCCCGTAGATGGGAACCGTCGATGAAAGTCTACTGGAGTACTTTGGATCCAAGATTTCTGATTTGTTTTGATAGAAAGACCACAATTCCTCATTAGTGATACAGCTGACAATTGACATATCTGGTACTCCATTTCAGTAATTTTTTGGTTATCTCCAGTTGCTGGAGCATTTACTAATATAAATAATCTTTCACAACCTTTTTTTTGTTTATTGGTAAAACCCCTATCCTGAGCACATATATAAACAGTTGGAGAACGGGGAAGTTGCTGTTTTTTAAAAATATCTATAAATTCATTATTGTAGTTGTTATTAAAAAAGACGTTATGTCTGGACAATTCAAAATTATTGACCTCACCGTGCACTGTCCAAGTTAATGCCGAAAGTGATCTTTCAGAAATTTTTATTTCTTTTGAAGCGATTTTCACTTTTTCACCTAAAAGTCCTCTTGATAGAGCACTCACATCACCATTAAAAATTATGTTTTCTGCTAATATTGAATTACCATCTTTAAGTCTGACACCAGACACATGTCCTTTGTAGGTTAAAATTTCTTCACAATAGTTTTGATGAAATCTTACACCCATTTTTCTTGACACTCTGACCATAGCTCTTGTAAGTTCAACCATTCCCCCTTCAACACTCCAAACGCCTCTCATTTCGACATGCGGAATCAACATGAGAGTAGCGGGAGCAGACCAAGGTGAAGAACCGACATAGGTTGCATATCGACCAAAAAGTTGTTGAAGTCTTGGGTCTTTAAATTGTTTTTGTAAACTAAACCAGTAACTTCTCATAAGACCAATTGAAGCCAGTAACTTTATTCCTGAAATTCCTAGTGTTTTTCTAGTTTCATTTATTTTTGGACCTTGGTTTTTTATAAACCCAGGTTCAAGAGATTGGTAAATTTTAGAGGACAGATCGCAAAATGACAAAAACCTGTCAGCTTCCTCTTTATTTGCGAAATTCTTAATTTCCTCGGCGGATTTTTCCTTGTCGGAAAATAAATCAAGTTTTTCATTTTTGGACCAAAAATGGCTAGCAATTAAGTTCAGTTTAGTGATTTTTATTTCATCTTCTAAGTTATACCCAACAAGGTTAAATAGGGATTCAAAAACCCATTTCATGGTCAAGACTGTTGGACCCGAGTCAATCATTACGCCCTGAAAATTAGTTTGGTGGATTTTTCCTCCAAGTTCTAGGTTTGGGTCAATTAGATCCACTTCAATTCCTTTTTTTGCAAGTTGCATCGCGGCAGCTAAACCACCTACTCCACCACCAATTATTATCGACTTAGCCAAAATTTCTACCCTGCCATGTGCCTTGAAAATTTATGGGTATAAATCTTATAAACATGGATTCTGAAAAATATTTATTTTTGTTTGCAGATTTTATCGCTTTCAAGTGGGAACCAGTTCTTGCATAAGAATTCAAAGAGTCAATATCATTCCAAATACTGAAAGTACACTGCCTTAAAAGCGGAGCTTCACCAAGTCCAGCAGATAAAAGGCATCCTTCATAACTGCGAAGAGAACTTTCAGAACTAGGTGCCAAGCTCCAAAACTTGCCAACTTTAGAAATGCGAATGGAAGCCCTTGTAAGCGAGGCAATGGGGCCCTTAAGTGGAGGGCTAATTGATTCTTTAATGGTGTTTTCTGACCAACTACCTCTTGAAGAAAATGATTTAAGCTCTGCAAAGAAAAACTCTTCAGATTTGTTTTTATATTTGGTTATTAAAGGATTATTTCTAAGAAATTCTTTTGCAAAATCACTCGACTCAAAGCAACAAAAAAAACCTTGATGTTTGAGGCTGGGTTTTAAACTAAAACCAGCATTTTCACCACTTCCCAAGATTTTAAAAAATTTTAAACCTGGTATAACGCCTAAAAAATATCTTCCGAAAGCAAGGTGAGTAAAACCCCAAAGAACATTTTCGGGTTTGAATTTAGTTAGTAAAATAACACTTGTTTCTTTTGAATACATTAAAACTAGCTTTTAAAATTAAATTTAACTTGTAATTTTACTCACTAATTTTAAACCGACGAAGCTTTACGTAAAGACTTTGTCTAGAAAGTCCAAGCATTTCAGCTGCTGATGCCCTGTTGTTGTCAGTGAGAATTAATGCTGACTCAATACACATTTTTTCTATAACATCGGTTGTTTCACCGACTATTTCTTTTAATGGTAACTTTCCAACAAGTTCAGACAATTGTTCCATGGATTGTGACAAGTTAGAACTCTCGAAAGAAGTTTTGTTCTGTATTCTTCTAGCAGTGCTCCTAATGACCAAAGCGAATAATGTTGCACTTTCTACAGGCAAAATAACTGCTGAAATCTCAACTGGAATCGGTGAGTTTGGTGCCGCAAGATCTGATGAAAATAGACGCAATACACCGTGTTTTTTTAGTGTTTTTGACATAACATTGAGGTCTATCCTACCTCTAATAAACCAATTTGATAGGGAAGTGTTTATCAATGACTCTGAATTTGGGACATCAAGCATATCCGAGAATGCTGAGTTAGCAAAAACTATTTCACCTTTTTCACTAGTAAGGACAAATCCATCCGGAATTGATTCTATAGCTGTCAAAATTTTAGAACTTGTAATTTGACTATTATTTGTCTTTTTTAGATTATCAAATTTGCAGTGAATAAGGAAATAACTAGAACCTTCTAGTTTAAAAAGAGAACCAGTAAGATCAATCTCTGATTTATCTCGCAACTTTAACCTAATTGGCTCTTGCTGCGAAAATGAATTGCGCACTTTAGCTAGATACTGTTGTAATTCTACTGAGGAAGTTAGATGAAACAGAGAATTTATTTTTTTCCCAATAATTGGTTCATGCTTTTTTCCAGGTATTTTTACAGCACTAGAATTAGCTTCAGCTATTTTCAGGTCATCTGCATTGACAACAAAAACAGGAGATGAGGTCATTTCAAACAGTGTTCTATATCTAGTTTCTAATTGTCTGAGACGTATGTACTCCCTTTCAAGTGACTGTTGAGCCTCAACTAAATTTTGCTGGATTTTGGCCAAACCACTCAAATCTCTTCCCATTGCGACAATATTTTCACTGTTTAGAACTTTTATTGTTGAAAAAAGCATTGGAAGAAAAGAACCATTGAGACCGTGATGATTAATATGGCGCCATTTTTGTGTAGGTTTTACTATGGAAAAATTCAATAACTCAGCAACCTTAGGCTTGCTTTCCGAGGTAACTATTTGTGCCCAACTTTTACCAAGCCAATTTTTACATTGACGAGAAATCTCTGATTGTTGCGCAGATGCCTTTTTTATAACGCCATTTGGGTCTAGGAATAGGGTTATATCTGAGGCAGCCTCAAAAATGTTATCTATCGAATCTTGGTTTAAGTTTCGAGGAAGTTCAATGACACTCTGTTGTTGGTCTAGATTACTCATAGATAAAATCTAAATTCATAATTTTAATAAGAGTCTTTGATTTCTTGAAATTTGTGGACTCTTGAGGAAGTTTATACTGAATAATGAAACATGAGCTCGCTACGTTTTTTTGAACCACTCAATTCCCTTTTTTTGCTCAACTTAGCTTTACTCTAGATCTTCATACCTATTATGTCAACTTTAAATGACAAAAAAATAGTTTAATAGGTGTAAACATATTTAGACACTTTGAAGTCTTAAATTTCTTACAATCAGTATCTGCTTGGTTTACAAGTAAATTGCTACCAACTAGTTTTTAATATTTTTCGTTTTTGTTTTTTTTTCGTTTTTAACTACCTTTAGTCTTTCCAAAAAATCTGTAGCCTTCAAAATTGCATCTTTTGCATTATTCGATTGAGCGTCAGCACCAACATTGTTGGCTAGGTTTGGGGTAATAAGAGCCATTGGACCACCAATCATAATCATGATTTTAGGGTTTTTCGAGGTTCTTCTTAAGCTTTTGATAAGAGTAGACAAACCTTCAACATGAGTAAGAGATCCAATTGACACACCAAGAATGTCGAAAAAATTTTCAGTTATTCTATTCTTGAGATCTTCATTTGATATCGATGGTTCTGCTGTTACACTCCAATTGTCTTTTCGGAAGAACTCTGAAACCATAAATAATCCCATTGTGTGTTGGGATTCTGGGTAAGGGCATAAAAAAATTGACCCTTTTCTTTCAGCTATATGATTATCACTTAGAAAACTATCACTGAAGTGGTACATAGTATGTTGCATTTTCCACAAAGCAAGAGTAATGGCAGAAAAATCTTCAGTATCTTCTTCCCAACTTTGACCAAGAAGACGAGCACTTGGCTGAAATAGTTCAAGATAAATATCCTCCAAGTCAACACCCTCGTCTATAAGAGCTTCAACATAGGCTTTTGAAATTTCTGCTTCATTTTTAATTAAGACTTGTGTGAAAGACTCAATGGCTTCCTTGCTAAAGATATGTTTCTCTTTTTTTTCAACATAATGTGATTGTGTTTTTTCTTTTTCTGTCTTGTGGGCAAGCATAAGTCTTGGAATGACTTGGGTTTCGATGGCCTTAACTAACCAAGCTCGATGACTCTCGTTGCCTTTCTGTTTCATTAGTCTCCCTTTAAGAAAGTAAAACAAAGTATTAATTCAGTAATTTTATTATGTGCTTGTAGTAAAGAATTAAACTAACTCAATGATCTACCTTTTTTATTAAATGGTCTAGTTTAATAAATATTTTTTTCTCAAGACATTGTTTTAACAAGTGTCACAAATAAAATACGTCAATTAAAGTTGACATATAAAAAATGAAGTTCTAGAGTGACACATAGGAGACCATAAAAAAGGGCAAACGATGGGTGAAATGGGGCCAAAAAAAGGACCTTGTATGACTGATAATAAGGTCCACTCCAACGGTAAAGGATTGCTTTATACCAAAGAGGAGAGGGAAAGACGTGATAAAACGGCTTGGACTTTTGTGCAAGGTGTTCTGGCTCCAGTACAGTTTGTTGTTTTTTTGGTAAGCCTTGCTTTAGTTTTAAATTATTTCATAAACGAAACTTGGGAGAGTCTTGCATTAATTTCTGTTGTTTTAAAGACAATAATCCTTTACATGATAATGGTCACAGGATCCATTTGGGAAAAAGTGGTTTTCGGCAAATATCTTTTTGCAAAACCATTTTTCTGGGAAGATCTTTTCAGTATGCTTGTATTGTTCTTGCATAGTTTATATTTGGTAAGTTTATTTATTCCTGCATTGTCGACCAAACATCAGCTTGCAATAGCTGTGGCAGCATATATTGCATATTTGATCAATGCTATTCAGTTTTTAATAAAATTCCGTATTGCATCAGTTGAGTCTCATTCAACTATTCATGGTGTAACACCATGAATACTCCTGCTGATTTAATTGTTGAAAAAGAAATTAAGTTTGATCAAAAAAAAAATAACTTAAATTCAACTTCCGAAAATAATTCTTACAAACAAGAAATCCTAAAAGAAAAAGGACAGAGAGAGGTATTTTGTGGGCTAACAGGAATAGTTTGGCTTCATCGTAAAATTCAGGATGCTTTTTTTTTGGTAGTTGGTTCAAGGACTTGTGCTCATCTAATACAGTCAGCTGCTGGAGTGATGATTTTTGCTGAACCAAGATTTGCTACTGCTATTATTGATGAAAAAGATTTAGCTGGATTGGCCGATGCAAATGAAGAACTTGATAGAGTTGTGTCCCAACTATTGAGCAGAAGACCAGATATTAAATTACTTTTCCTGGTGGGTTCATGTCCCTCAGAAGTTATAAAGTTAGATTTATCTAACGCTGCAGAAAGGCTTAGTAAGAATTATTTACCAAATGTTAAAGTTTTAAATTATTCAGGAAGTGGTATCGAGACTACCTTCACCCAGGGTGAAGACGCGTGTTTGAAGTCAATGGTGCCTGAGATGCAACAAAGTAAGGGTTCAAAAGAAAAAAAACTTCTGATTGTTGGCACCCTCGCAGATATTATTGAAGACCAATTCAGTAGATTATTTAAAAAAATAGGAATTGAAAACTTTGATTTTTTCCCTCCAAGAAACTCAACTGATTTGCCTGAGGTAGGCAAAGATTCTGTATTTTTACTTGCGCAGCCTTTTCTTGCTGAAACTGCTACTGAGCTTGAAAAATCTGGGGCAAAACACATACCTGCAATGTTTCCATTCGGAGTTCAGGGTAGTTATGAGTGGTTTTTATCAGCAGCTAAAGAATTTGGTGTTAGCGAGGAAAAGGTAACAACTGTTCTAAATCCATATATCTCTCGAGCAAAGCATGCAGTGAGCAAAAGCTTGGGCCTGCTCGAAGGTAAGTCGGTATTTTTTTTTCCAGACTCACAGTTGGAGGTTCCATTGGCTAGATTTTTACACCACGAGTTGAAAATGAATTTATTAGAAGTAGGTACTCCTTATTTAAATAAAAAACTTGTAGCCAAAGAATTATTCAAAATACCAAACGAAACCCAGATATCTGAGGGTCAAGATGTCGAGAGGCAACTTGATCGATGTATTAATAAAAACCCTGATTTAATTGTTTGTGGACTTGGTTTGGCTAATCCACTAGAAGCTCAAGGCTTCACAACAAAATGGTCTATTGAACTTGTTTTCTCTCCAATCCACGGATTTGATCAAGCAGGAGATCTAGCAGAATTATTTTCTAGGCCAATGTACAGGAGAAAAAAAATTGCTGCTCTAAAGCCAAAAAAAGAGAATTTTGGGGTAACTCAATGAAATTGACTGTATGGACATATGAAGGCCCTCCTCATGTTGGAGCCATGAGAATAGCAACTGCCATGAAGGATGTTCATTACGTTTTGCACGCGCCCCAAGGTGATACTTATGCTGACTTACTTTTTACTATGATTGAAAGACTTAAGGATAGGCCTCCAGTAACATACACAACATTTCAAGCAAGAGATTTGGGTGGGGATACAGCAGAACTGTTCAAGTCTGCAACTAAAAGTGCATTCGAAAGATTTAAACCTAATGCTATTTTAGTTGGTTCCTCCTGCACTGCTGAGCTGATACAAGACGATCCGGGCGGTTTGGCGGAGGCAATCGGGTTGCCAGTTCCAGTAATACCTTTAGAGCTACCCGCATACCAAAAAAAGGAGAATTGGGGCGCATCTGAAACTTTTTATCAGTTGGTAAAAACATTTACCTGTTCAGATGAGGGACAAATAGGACAAGTAAAAAAACCAATATGTAATATTTTAGGACCAACATCGCTTGGGTTTAGACATAGAGATGACGTTGAAGAAATTAAAAAATTATTGACTGTTTTGGGAATTGAAATAAATGTAATCGCTCCACTCGGGGCTTCAGTTTTAGATTTAAAAAAATTGAGAGAAGCTAAATTTAATGTGGTGTTATATCCAGAGATAGCAAATTCTGCAGCCATTTGGTTATCAAAAAAGTTTGGACAGCCCTTCAATAAAAGTCTTCCCTATGGAGTTTTAGGAACAAATGAATTCGTAAAGGAAATATTGGCATTGGCTGAAATTTCCTCTAGTGATTCAGCATCAGAAACATCCCTTAGAAATTTTAACAGGTCTGCATGGTACTCACGTTCGGTAGATTCAAATTATTTGACTAATAAACGTGTATTTATCTTTGGAGATGGAAGCCACGTCTTAGCTGCTAAAGATGTTGCGATAAAAGAATTTGGATTTTCGGTTGTTGGGATTGGTACATATAGTCGGGAGATGGCTCGGGAAGTCAGAGTTTCTGCAGAAAGTTCTGGCCTAAAGGCATTAATAACAGACGATTATTTGGAAGTAGAAAAAGCCATAGAAGAAACTCAACCAGAGTTAATTTTAGGAACCCAGATGGAACGTCACATAGCTAAGAGATTGGGGATTGGCTGCACCATGATTTCTGCTCCTATGCATGTGCAAGACTTCCCCTCAAGGTATTCACCACAAATGGGTTATGAGGGTGCTAATGTGTTGTTTGACTCGTGGATACATCCTTTGATGATGGGTCTAGAGGAACATCTTCTAACTATGTTCAGAGAGGATTTTGAATTTAAAGATGATGTGACTCCCTCTCATTTAAGTCATGAAAAATCTAAATTTACAGAAGAAAATAAGAGAGCAGAAGATAGTGAACAGGTGTTTTCGGAAATCAATACTTGCAAAGTAGTATGGGAAAAAGAGGCAGAGGACGAGTTAAAAAAAATACCATTTTTTGTTAGAGGTAAAGCTAGAAAAAATACTGAAAGTTTTGCTAGCTCAAGAGGATTTTCGAAAATTTCAATTGAAACTTTATATGATGCGAAGGCATTTCATGCCAGATAGCGAGGTTTTATATGGGTAGCAGGCCAGAAAAGTTAAATATCATCAAGAATGATAGTAAGTTACGTATCGCAATTGTCACAATGGATACACATTTAAGTTCCGCAACGTTGAGAGCAAAAGATATCTTAGCTAAAAATATTGACGGTTTCTCTCTTGAAATGCATGCAGCCTCTGAATATGCTTCGGACCCCAAAAAGCTTGAGGATTGCTTATCAGCAATTAAAAAAGCAGATATTGTTATCGTAACCATGCTTTTTGTGGAAGATCATTACAAACCGATATTACAAGCTCTTCAAACAAAGAGAGTAAATTGTGACGCAATGGTATGTATAATGTCAGCCCCTGAAGTAAGTAAAATGACTCTTATGGGTAGATTGGATATGTCAAAGCCAGTCAGTGGTGCAATGGGTTTTATTCAAAAATTGAGGGGAAATAAAAAGAATCCGGCTTCAAGAAGTGGTGAAAGTCAAATGCGAATGCTTCGTAGAATTCCTAAGTTTTTAAAGTATCTTCCTGGTACTGCTCAAGATTTGAGAATGTACTTATTGACTCTTCAGTACTGGTTAGCAGGCTCGCAAGAGAATATCGTTGGATTAGTTAACAATTTAGTTAGTAAATATTCTTCATATATAAAACTTAATTCTTCTAAAACCATCAGAGCAAGAGACCCAATTGAATACCCTAGTATTGGTATTTATCATCCAAGAGTTCAAGATAGGATTATTGAAAATCTAGATTTAGTTCCCAAAGTTGTGTCGGATGTAAATTACAAAGGTACAGTTGGAATTATAGTTTTGAGATCATACCTATTGTCTGGTAATACTGCTCACTACGATGGTGTAATAGCAGCCCTTGAAGCACAGGGGCTCAGGGTGATTCCAGTTTTTGCTATGGGCCTTGATTCTAGGCCTGCTATAGAAAAATATTTTTTCAAAAAAGAAAAAGCTATTGTTGATATGGTGGTCTCATTGACAGGTTTCTCGCTTGTTGGAGGACCAGCCTACAACGATGCTAAAGCAGCAGAAGAAATCTTAAGTAAGTTGAATGTTCCATACCTTGCAGCACATCCTGTTGAGTTCCAAACTATATCTGATTGGAACAACTCAGATCGAGGTTTGTTACCTGTTGAAAATACTATCATGGTTGCTATTCCAGAGCTCGATGGAGCAATTTCACCGATGATATTTGGTGGAAGAGCTGGAGAAAAAACTAATAAGAAACATGATCATAAATCTGAAACTTTTAGCGACACAGACATGGTTGTGTGCTCAGAAAGAGCTGCAATGTTAGCAGAGAGAGTAAAAAAACTTATAACTCTAGGAAAGAAGAAGGTTTCCGAAAAGAAAATTGCTTTTGTTCTATTCAATTATCCTCCAAACGCTGGAAACGTTGGCTCTGCTGCTCATCTAGGAGTATTTGATTCACTATTTAACACTTTAACTTCGATGAAAAAAGAAGGGTACACGGTAGATTTGCCTAGTAATGCTGATGAGCTTAGGAAAATTATTACCGAGGGAAATTCAAGTGATTATTGTTCAGATGCAAATGTTGCTTCATTAACGAAAGTTGATGATTATGTTTTAAATGAAAGATGGCTAGATGAGATAGAAAAATGCTGGGGCGCTGCCCCAGGCAAACAAAACACTGATGGGAAAAGCCTTTTCGTCTTAGGTGCCCACTTTGGAAATATTTTCGTTGGAATACAACCTGGTATGGGGTATGAAGGTGATCCAATGAGACTATTGTTCGAAAAAGGTAACAGTCCTACACATAATTTTAGTAATTTTTACAGTTTTATTAGAAATGAATACAAAGCTGATGCAATTATGCACTTTGGGACGCATGGAGCACTGGAATTTATGCCTGGAAAACAATCGGGTATGTCTAATTCATGTTGGCCCGATAGGCTTATTTCTTCAACACCAAATTTTTATTTGTATGCATCAAATAACCCATCTGAGGGAGTAATAGCAAAGAGAAGGTCAGCTGCTACGCTAGTTAGCTACATGACACCTCCAATTTGCGAAGCGGGTTTGTATAAGTCTTTGCATGAACTAAAAGGATTAATAGATAGATATGGTAAAGACGAGGGGATAGATGAAAGCAATCATGAACAGCTTCAGAAAAGAAATGATCTAGTTAACATGATAGTTACACAAACTAACGAGCTTGGTATTTTTGGGAAGGAATCATTAGATTTATCTCTCTTAGCAAATAATAAAATGACAAATGATCTTATTGCAAAAATTAAAATTCGTCTGCATGAGTACGAAACAACTTTGATTCCCTCTGGTCTTCATGTTCTTGGAAAAAAACCTCTAACAGACGAACGATTGAATCTAATTAAGGCGATGACTCAAAGTTGGTTGAACAAGCAAGATGAAGCATTTGAAAAATCAGGTGGACAAATTATTGATTACGGCAATCAAAAAAATCTACTAAAAATAGTTGACGTTTTAGTTAAATCTATTGTTAATTCTAACGATTTTGTTTTAGCAAAAGAATCAGTTGAGAATGAAATTGCGAAACTTAAGAGCAAATTCTCTAAAAATGAATTAAAACTAATAAAATGTTTTCAGGGAGACAGATTAAATAAACTCATTGAAATTTTATACAACTCGGATACGTTGGTTCAACAAAATAATGAAATAGAGGGAGTTATTAAAGTTCTAGAAGGTAAGTATATCAAACCGGCCCCAGGTGGAGATGTTCTTAATACCCCTGATGTTCTTCCAACAGGCAGAAATTTACACGGGTTTGACCCATTCAGATTACCTAGCACATTTGCTGTCTTTGAGGGTTCAAAACAAGCAGAAAAATTATTGAAAAGAATTATATCCGATCAGGGTAGTTTTCCTGAATCAATAGCTATTGTTTTATGGGGTACTGATAACCTTAAAACTGAGGGTTGTCCCATTGCGCAGGCCCTTTGGCTTATGGGAGCAAAACCAAGATTCGATAGTTATGGGCGTTTAGCTGGGGCAGAATTAGTTCCTTTGAATGTTTTAGGCCGCCCCAGAGTTGATGTCATGGTAACTCTTTCAGGAATCTTTCGAGATTTGCTCCCACTGCAAATTAAAACTTTAGCTCAGGCAGCATTCATGGCTGCAAGCGCTGATGAGCCGGTGAACCAAAACTATATTAGGCTTCATGCATTGAAATATGCCAAAGAAAATAACTGTGATTTGGAGACAGCTTCATTAAGAGTTTTTGGAAATTGTGATGGTGCATATGGTTCAAATATTAACTTTATGATAGATCAGGGAACATGGGACAAAGAAGATGAGCTTGCAGAGTCTTATACAAGAAGAAAAGGTTTTGCCTACGGAACTAATGGCAAACCTGTAAGGCACGAAGCCTTAATGCAGGACATAATCTCTAAAGTTGATGTAGCTTATCAAAATCTAGATTCTGTTGAAGTTGGAGTTACAACTATAGATACTTATTTTGATACTTTAGGTGGCATTAGTAGAGCTGTTAAAAAAGCGAAAGGAACTTCAATTGATGCTCCAATTTATATTGGAGATCAAACAAAGGGTGATGGAGTGATTAGAAGTCTCTCAGAGCAGGTTGCAATGGAGACAAGAACCAGAGTTTTAAACCCCAAATGGTATGAAGGAATGCTTAACAACGGTTATGAAGGTGTGAGACAAATTGAAGCGCATCTTACACATACTCTAGGTTGGTCTGCTACAACCGGTCAGGTCCAGCCATGGGTTTATGAAGAAATGACAGAGACTTTCATAATGGATCCTGAAATGCGTTCAAGACTTGCTGATTTAAATCCAACTGCGAGTGCAAAAGTTGTAAATAGATTACTCGAGGCTTCAAGACGCAAGTATTGGAAACCTAGCGAGAAAATTTTGTCTGTTCTTGAAAAAGCCGGGCAGGACTTAGAAGATAGAATTGAGGGAATAACAGAAGGAGTATGATTTTGAATACAGCAACAGTAGATATTTCGGAAATAAAACGGGCCAATCCCCCTGACGGTGCAGGAAGTGTTCAGGTAAAACTTGATCCTAATCAAAAAATTGGAAATGCAAGAGTTTTTGCTGTTTATGGTAAGGGTGGAATCGGTAAATCTACAACATCATCGAACTTGTCAGTTGCATTTTCTAAACTAGGAAAAAAAGTTCTGCAAATTGGTTGTGATCCCAAACATGATTCAACCTTCACATTGACTAAGCAATTAGTTCCAACAGTAATTGACGTGCTTGAGGGTGTAGACTTTCATACTGAGGAGCTTAGAGTTGAAGATTTTGTGTATGAGGGCTACAACGGTGTTATGTGTGTTGAAGCAGGAGGTCCTCCTGCTGGAACCGGGTGTGGAGGTTATGTAGTGGGTCAAACAGTCAAATTGTTGAAAGAACATCATTTATTGGACGATACAGATGTTGTTATATTTGATGTTTTGGGTGATGTAGTTTGCGGAGGCTTTGCTGCACCACTTCAACATGCTGAAAGGGCACTAATTGTTGCGGCAAATGATTTCGATTCAATTTTTGCTATGAACAGAATCGTTCAAGCAATTAGCGCAAAATCCAAGAACTACAAAGTTCGATTGGGTGGAGTAATTGCCAATAGGAGCAAAGACACTGATCAAATTGATAAATTTGCAGATAAGGTTGGTTTAAATCGAATAGCACACTTTCCTGACTTGGATGTTATTAGGAGAAGCCGTCTCAAGAAATCAACATTATTTGAAATGGAACATTCTATTGAGTTGGAGGCTGTAAAAAAGGAGTACCTCAGATTAGCTGCTCATTTATGGCAAGGTACAGATCCTTTAGCTCCTGATTCGCTTAAAGATAGAGAGATTTTTGATTTGCTTGGTTTTGATTAATTGGGGGCAAAATGCTTTTTAACGTTACTTATGAAAATCGTAGACATGAAATTGCTAGATATTTTGACAAAACAGCAGTTAGTGCATGGGCAAAACTGACTTCTGATGCTCCAGTAAGCAAGATAAGACAAACGGTACGAGATGGAAGAGATGCTATCAGAGAAGTGATATTATCCTGGCTGCCTGGAGACTTAAATGGAACTAGAGTTTTGGATGCTGGTTGTGGAACTGGAGGTTTAACAGTCGAAGTTGCAAAAAGGGGAGCAAACGTTATTGGTGTCGATATTTCTCCAAGCTTAATAAAAATTGCACGATCGAGGATCCCCGCTGATTTGGAAACCACTGGTTCAGTTGATTTTTTTTGGGGGGATATGCTTGATTCATCTTATGGTGATTTTGAACATGTGGTATTGATGGACTCTATTATTCACTATGAATCGGATGAAGTTGTGCAATTAATAAAGGAGTTAGGAAAAAGATGTTCAAGATCGTTGATTTTTACTTTTGCACCACACACTACTCTATTGGGAACCATAATTTCCATAGGGAAATTTTTTCCAAGATCGGACAGAGCACCATCAATAGTTCCAATGAAACAAAGACATTTGTACAAACTTATGGAAGATAGTCTTCCTGACTGGAAAATAAATAGGGTAAACAGAGTATCGAAGGGTTTTTATAATTCTCAAGCTGTGGAGCTGATACGTTGAGAAAATTTTTATTAAATCCTCACCTTAGGACTTCTGGCAGATGGAAAAAAATTCCAAAAGTTTTTTTGCCTTTTGCTGACGCAGCTAGTGATGAAATGCCACTATTGAGACTAATACAATTATCTTTATTCCAAGTGTCCGTTGGAATTGGTGTCGTCTTGTTAGTTGGTACATTAAATAGAATCATGATTGTTGAGTTGGGTGTATCTGCCTCAGTTGTTGCTATCATGGTAGGTTTACCATTGCTGGTTGCTCCATTTAGAGCATTTATTGGATTTCGGTCAGACACCTATAAATCTGTTCTTGGTTGGAGACGTGTACCTTTCATTTGGGTAGGCAGTATTTTGCAATTTGGAGGTTTGAGCATAATGCCTTTCGCACTAATCCTATTGTCGGGTGACACGCATTGGCCATTGTGGGTGGGGCCCATATCTGCTGGCTTAGCATTTTTGCTTGTGGGTGTTGGAATTCAAACAACTCAAACAGCTGGCTTAGCATTGGCAACTGATTTATCACCTGAGAAAAACAAACCCAGAGTAGTAGCTTTAATGTACACGATGTTGTTGCTTGGTATGGTTTTTAGTAGCGTGTTTCTCAGTTTTTTCTTAGAACCATTTAGTCAATTCAGGTTGATTCAGGTTATTCAAGCGACAGCACTTTTATGCTTATTTTTAAACTTAATTGCTTTATGGAAACAAGAGCCACGAAATCCAGAATTGACATCATTTAGAAAAATAACACCAAGTTTTTGGGACTGTTGGAATAAATTTACTAAAACCCACAAAACTAAGAGATTTTTGCTGGCTCTCGGTGTGGGAACAGCCGCTTTTAGCATGCAGGATGTTATTTTGGAGCCCTATGGAGGAGAAATTCTTAACCTGACTGTAAGTCAAACAACAATTCTTACTGCATATTCAACTATAGGTTCAATTATGTCATTTGCTGTTGCCGCGTGGTTACTAAAACTCAAAGTTAATCCTTTTAGGATAGCTGGTCTCGGTGCAGTTATTGGTATATTTGCTTTTTCATTTATCGTTCTGTCAGAACCAATTTCCTCAATAGTAATGTTTAAGGCTGGAGTGTTTCTTATTGGATGTGGTGCAGGTTTTTTTTCTGTAAGTTGTTTAATATCAGCAATGCAACTTGAAGTTGATGGATTTACTGGGTTAGCTTTAGGAGCTTGGGGAGCAGTTCAGGCAACTGCAATGGGAATTGGAGTTGCCTTCGGTGGAATCTTAAGAGATGGTATTTCATACATTGTTTCATTAGGTTTTTTTGGTAATACTCTTAGCCCGGAAGTTGCCGGCTATCTAGCTGTTTATCATTTGGAGTTATTTTTATTATTTTTTGTTTTGGTTTTGATAGGACCTTTGGTACAGATTCCAAAAAATCTCAACCAAAAGTCAGATTCTAAATTCGGTTTGGCCGAATTTCCAAGTTAGCGATTAGTTAAAGGAGATATTAAAATGGAGACTGGTTCACAATATATTGATCTTGCACAAATAGTGCTTTATATCTTTTGGGTGTTTTTCTTTGCACTTGTAGCCTATTTAACTCTTGAAAGTAAACGAGAAGGTTTTCCTCTCGAGTCAAGTGATCTTCGGGGTGGTAAAGGAAGAGAGGAAACGGGGTTGCTTCCAATGCCATCCCCAAAAGTCTTTCGTACTAAATTCCATGGAGAATTCACAGCCCCCCATAATCGAGATAAAGTTGGGGAGCCTATCGCTGGTCAACCAATTAACGGCTTTCCTGGGGCTCCAATTGAACCAACAGGGGAGAATCCAATGACCGACAATATAGGTCCTGGAAGTTATACTAACAGGTTAGATCGTCCAGATTTGACTGCTACTGGTGACTTTAAAATTGTTCCAATGCGTGTTGAGACAGACTTTTCTATTGACTCTGAGGATATTGATCCTCGTGGACTCGACGTTCAAGGATTTAATAATATCTCTGGTGGCAGTTGTGTTGACGTATGGGTTGATAGGTCTGAGCATATTATTCGCTATCTTGAAGTTAAGACATCTGGTGGTAAACAGGTTTTATTGCCATTTAATTTTTGTAGAATTAAGAAAGACTGTATCTCAGTTGAGTCTATACTTGGCAAACAATTTGAAAATGTTCCACTTCATAAAAATCCCAACACAGTTACTTTGCTTGAAGAAGAAAAGATTATGGCTTTTTATGGTGCTGGAACACTAATGGCATTCCCTAAAAGACGTGAATCAGTTTTATAATTTTTTAAACTAGTGGTTATTGGAATTTTCTATGAATGTTTATGATCAAGATAGAGAGGATGGGTTTGAGCCACAATTTGGTTTGCCTGAACCGCTACCAGATGGAGAGGAATTACTATGGCAGTGCTCACCCAGTTTCAAGTCACTTATAAAAAAAGTCTTTCTTTTCAGACTGATTTTGGCATATTTCGTTATTATGTTGGCTTCCTCTTTTTATTTTAATTTTCAAACTAGCGGTTTTGAAAATGCGTTAATTGGTTTTGTAGGTAGTTTTTTCTTAAGTGTTTTTTGCCTGTTGTCAGTTGCCTTTTTAGCCTATTTAAGTTCTAAAACTACTGTTTATAGCATTACCAATAAAAGAATTGTTATGAGAATTGGAATTGTTTTGACATTAACTTTTAATATTCCATATAAGGAGATAGATGCTGCAGATTTGAAATTATATTCAGACAGCACAGGTGATATTTCATTCAGAATTAAACCATCTACAAAAATAGCTTTCATTCATCTTTGGCCTCACTGCAGGTTCAAATCATTTTCTCATCCAGAACCTGCTTTAAGATGTATAGAACAAGCTAAAGTAGTTTCGGAAATTGTTTGTGGAGCCTGGACCAAAGAGGTTAAACAAAACGAAAAAACTTTGTCTAGCGACAATAGGAATTTTATCAGTAACGAATATATTGAAAACAATCAAATAAAAGTTTTATGAAATTAAAAGAACAAAAAGACCCCCTACTTCCTCTTGCAAGAACAATTATTTTTTTGTTGATACTTTTTGTTGTCATTGTTTTTTTTATTGCAAGCAATAAAAAAAACAATGAAGAGCAAGTTAAAGATTTTTCAGTAGAATCATCTCGTCTTTTGCATTTTTATGACACTAGCGAAGGTAAAATATTAATTACTGATCAAAGAGGAAAAAAAATTTCAGTAGTTGGAAATGAGGGTGGTTTCATGAGGGCGGTTTTGAGAAGTTTGGCAAAGGAAAGAATTAGCTTTGGGGTTGGACCTGAGGAACCTTTTGAGATAACAGCTAGTAAGAATGGATTGATTTCAATCATTGATCCAGTTACGGGTAGGAAGATTGATGTAAGTTCCTTTGGTAAAAATAATGCAGAGATATTTACAACATTACTTTTTAAAACCGAAAATTTGATTTATAAAGAGGAAGGATAAAAGTATGTCTTCTGAAAACATTTATTCAGAAATAAAATCTAAAACAAATGAGTCTACTGAAAAGGCATTAGAAGAAACTATTTTGTCTCCTCGTTTTTATACAACTGATTTTGATGAGATGGATAAAATTGATATAAGTCCTTTACGGTCAGAGTGGAATAAATTAATGGAAGAGTTTGAGATTGACTCCAATATAGATCACTTTCAAAGACCAAAAGAAATGTCTGGAGATTATTCAAAAATGCCAGAGGAACTTTACAAAGAATTTTCAGATTTTTTGATAAGTTCTATTACCTCTGAGTTTTCGGGTTGTGTTTTGTATGCTGAAATAAAGAAAAAAGTTAAAAATCCAGATTTAAAAAAACTTTTTGGTTATATGGCTAGAGACGAATCTCGCCATGCCGGTTTCATAAATCAATGGCTTAAAGACTTTAATATTGGTGTTGATCTGGGCTTTTTAACAAAAGCCAAAAAATATACTTTCTTTAAACCAAAATTTATTTTTTATGCGACCTATTTGTCTGAAAAGATTGGTTATGCAAGGTATATATCTATTTACAGGCAAACAGAAAAAAATCCAGAGTTAAGATTTCATCCTATTTTTAGGTGGTTTGAAAGATGGTGTAATGATGAATTTCGTCATGGTGAGGCTTTTACCTTACTTATGAGAGCAGATCCAAAATTATTAAGTGGTACTAATTTATGGTGGATAAGATTTTTTCAGTTGGCTGTTTATGCAACTATGTTCGTTAGAGATCACCAACGCCCAATTATGCATTCTGCCCTAGGAATGAACGCCACAGATTACGATATGCAAGTTTTCAGGATTACAACCGAAATTTCAAAACAAGTTTTTCCTGTCTTATTAGATATAGATAATCCAAAATTTTTGTCCGGTCTTCAAGAATTGAGAAGACTCAGTGAAAAATTAGAGTGTGAAAAAAAACAGAAAGGAATAGTACATTTTTTATCTAAACAAATTATTAGCATTAAAATTGCTCTTGTTTTTTCAAAACTTTTTTTTCTAAAGCCAATAGTTAATAAATTGCCATCAGATCTTAGATTAAGACCCACTTGGTAAATCTTATGGATCTGTTCTTCGCTTCTTTATTTACAATTTTTCTTTGGTGGGCAAGCACATCAATTCTTCTGGCATTTACAAGAAATGAATCTGAAGAGAGTAGTTTCAGTACTATTTTTGTATCTACATGCATTCTTTTATTAGGTTTCGTTATTTTGATATCTTCAAGTGATTCCACAACAGTCACGTCGGCATATTTAGGATTTGTCTCGGTTTTAATGATTTGGTCCTGGCAAGAAGCGGCATTTTTAGTTGGATGGATTACTGGAACAAGAACTACAGCTTGCCCTAATAATGTAACAGGCTTTAAGAGAGCTTGGCTAGCCTTTCAAACAATAAGTCATCATGAACTGCTTTTAGTTGTTTTAGGAATTGTAATTTGGCTTGTAACCTTCAACTCACCAAATGATATAGGAATTCAGACATTTTTAATTCTTTGGATTATGAGGATAAGCGCAAAGCTAAATGTTTTTTTAGGCGTCAGAAATTTCTACGAGGAGTTTTTACCTAGTAATCTATCATATCTCGCAACCTACTTTAAAAGAAAATCTTATAATCTACTTTTCCCATTTATATTAACTGCTGCTTTAATAGTTGACATGTTGTTTTGGTACAACGCAGGTATTGCATCAAATCCATACGGAAGGGTGAGTTTTGGACTGATGGCTGCACTTCTAGCACTAGGTGTTTTGGAACATATACTTATGATTTTACCATTCCAGCTTGTTAGCATATGGCGCTTAGGGTTATCTAAAAGAATTTAAATTTTGTAACTTATTTGTGTTGAGCAAATTTTTATTCTATGAAAATTAAGATAGATAAATGTTTTCTATATCGACTTGGGGTTTTAAGGAAAGATTAATAGGTTTATAATTATGTAATTGTAAAAAAAGATCTTGCCTTTTGCTGTTTTTTTGGTCAGATGGTATCTAATTTTAGGAGTTTGTTATGAGTTTTCGAATACTTTGTGCTATTGCTATCCTAGCACTTGCCGGTTGTGCTTCACGTCAAGCACCCTCAACTTCAGACGATGCAGCACAAGGCAGTTCTTCTAATGGAAGTTCAGAATCCTCTTTTGCAGAACCTTCATCCCTATCTTCTGACGCAATGGTTGCAGAAGAGAAGTTAAAGTCCACCGAACCATCAGTTTATTTCGAATACGATAAATTTATCTTAAGTGATAGATACATGACTACTGTTCAAGCTTTTACCGATTATCTTAGAACTCATCCGGGTAGCAATTTATTGATTGAAGGTAATTGTGATGAAAGAGGTACAATTGAATACAATTTGGCACTTGGTCAAAAAAGGGCTGACGCAGTCAAAGACGCAGTTACAGCTCTTGGTATAAGAGCCGAAAGGATTGAGACAATAAGCAATGGTGAAGAAAAACCTAGAAATACTATTAAATCTGAGGCTGGATATTCAGCTAACAGACGTGCAGATTTGATAATTAGATAGTTAACATTCTCTGAAGATTGTTTTTTAAGATTCTAAAATTTCAAAACTATCTGTTATTTCTGCAGTCATACTGAGAGTTTTATATCCAGATCCTAATTGAGTTTTTGTCAATTCAATAGCTTTTCTTACACGCTCTTCTTCTATATATTTTCCACTAATAATAATGTGGAAATGTATGCTCTTAAATACTCTTGGGCTTTTATCTTCTCTTTCGGCTTTAACTGATACCTTACATCCTGTGATATTTTGTTTAGATTCTCTTAGGTATTTTATTATGTCAAAAATACTACAAGTTATAGCCCCAGAGAGTAAAGTTTCCATTGGGCGTGGACCTAAGTTCCTGCCTCCGCTCTCTATTGCAGAATCAATAACAAAACTGTGACCAGACCCAGTTTCTGCAACAAATGACATGGTTTCATTACCTAACCAACGAATTTCACAATCCATAATTCTTTTTTCTCCTTTTACACTCTTTTTTTTGTAAATTTAAAATAAGCTCTTTTTAGTTTGATAGTATATTGATATATAAATAAAAACTACATTTGGCTAAAATGGCTCTAAATTTCGATGATCTTGACCACACCTCAATTAATGAAATTGGAAGTGAACTTGCCAATGCTAGAGAACTTACAAATAGAACCAGCCAAGATTTCGTTCTTGATCTTCGAACTACACGACACCATATTAATGCTATTGAGGCTGGTGATTTAAGGATTTTTTACGGAGCACCTTTCTACATTGATCTAATGAAAAGGTATGCGAAATCCTTAAACTTTTCTGAAGAACAAATTTTGTTGTTTGAGAAAAGAGTTACGGGTTACTCTGAGGTTGAAACCGAAGATTCAACAATGAATCTTAAAGGGAAAAATACACTTGGATTAAATCAAGCTACAACAGAAATTGTCAACAAAGAGGTATTTAGCAAAGAGGTAATAAAAAGAGAAAAGTTAACTATTGACTCAGAAGAGGCAAAAAATTTAAAAGAGAAAAACGACAGGATTTTATTTATTTTAGTTTTTATTGTTATAGTATTAGGCGCATTTGTTTTCGGATTTCCTGTAATACAGTCAAAATCTATTCTTGATGGAGGGATTATTCAAACTAATAGTTTGGAAAACAACAACAATAAATTCATCAAATCCAGTGAAATAACAAAAAAAAACAATGTAGCCAAAGAATCCCGATCTTCTAAAATTGAAATTATTGAAAATAATTCACTCAAGCCTTTACAAGTTGCTGAAAAACAAACAAAAAACATTACATTAGTTAAAAATATAAAAGAAATACAAGTTCTAGATGAAAGCTCAGAAAAACGAGGGTTCTCTCTCAATAATCAAATCCCAGATGTATCTTTATTTGTTGAAGAGAGAACTTGGTTTTGGATTCGATATGCAGATGACACAATTAAAGAATTTATGGTTGATTCCAATACTAAAGTTGAAGTTCCAGATTTCCCAATATACTTGGTTATTGGTAATCCTGAACGTGTTGAGATGTCTATTAGAGGCTCCGTTGTTCTCATCAAAAGAAATGATCCTGAAAGAAATCTTGCACGTTTTACAAGAACTGAACTAATATCTTTTACTCAGCAAGAGGACTATTAAAAAAATAAAGGTTTAAAAAGGTTTATATTTTTATGGGTTTTATTACTTGTTTTTTTTAGGTTTTATCCTACTTGCTGCAATTTGGGGATCATCTTTCCTGTTCTTGAGAATTGCGATAAATGATTTTGGCCCAGTTTTACTTGCTAATTTAAGAGTAGTTTTTGCTTTTCTAAGTTTACTTCCATTTCTACTTTTACTTAATAAAAAAAAAATACAAGATAAAAAATTTGTTTTTTTTATTTTCCTGGGAATACTAAATAGCGCCTTACCTTTTGTTCTTTTTGGCTACTCTGCAACTGTTTTACCAGCAGGTTATTTAGCAGTTATTAACTCCTTTGTTCCTGTTTGGAGCCTGTTTCTAAGCGTTTTGTTTCTTGGTGAAAGTATTAGAATGAAAACTTTTTTTAGTTTATTATTAGGGGTGTTGGGCGTTATGGTTGTTGTTGGTTTTGGTCCGGTTTCTATCAATTCAAAAGAAATAATAGCAATTTTGTTTGCTTTTTTCGCTACCTTTTGTTACGCGATATCCGGTGTTTTAACAAAAAAATATTGTCAAAATATTTCTGGACTACTTCTTTCATTGTATTGCTTGGGTTCTGCATCCATCGTGCTTTTCCCATTTAGTTTTGTCGATTTACATTTTGCAAAAATTTCGAGTGTTGGAATCATATCAGTTCTTATGTTAGGAATTCTGTGTTCTGGTGTGGCACTTCTACTGTACTTTAATCTTTTAAAAACTGTTGGGCCAGTAAAAACAACAACTGTCACTTTTGTCGTACCAGCTTTTGGAACAATGTGGGGAACTATTTTTTTGAATGAATTATTTACAATATCCATGGCAATAGGAATCCTGCTGATATTGGCCGCTAGTATTTCAGTGTTTTTTGAAAAGTCATGCGTTTAATTTTTATACGTCATGGACAAACTGAATGGAACGTAAGTGGGAAATTGCAAGGTCAACTTGATATACCTCTTGATGAAATTGGACTTCTACAGTCTAAACTCTTGTGTTCAAGTATAAAAAAAGAAAAGGTAGATATAATTTTTTCAAGTCCTCTTTCAAGAGCAATCAACACTGGTCTTCCAATTGCAAATCTTTTTGGTTTAGGAATAATTTGTACAAGCCTGCTCTCTGAGCGCAACTTTGGGATTCTTCAAGGCTTTAAACCTTATGAAATTTCTAAGAATTTAAAAATGAAAAAAATTCTTGAAAAAACCATCTATCCCACTTATCGACCCAAAAACGGTGAGAGTTTAGTTGATGTTCAATCTAGAATTTTAAATTTTTTTTTTCTTTTAGATCAGTTAAATGAATCCCATACTGTTTTGTGTATAACTCACGGGGGTGTTTTGGACTTACTCTATCGAATTGCTAATAATAAACCAATCAATTCACCAAGAGAATGGTCAATACCCAATACAGGTGTGAATCTTTTTAATTACATATCAAAAAAAATATTTGTAGAAAAGTGGGCTGAAATTTCTCATTTAGAGCAAAACAGTTTTTTTGAAAAAATTTCTAATTAAATGGCTATAAAAATATGTCTATTTTGTGGTTCAAGATTTGGCAATGAAAATCTTTGGAAGATAATGGCCAATGAATTGGGAAAAAAAATTGGGAAAAAAAAATTTGATGTTGTTTATGGAGGTGGTGAATGGGGTCTGATGGGTGCAGTTGCTAAAGCTGCTGAATTTTCAGGTTCAAAAGTCTTAGGAATAATAACCAATGAGTTATTGGAATTTGATAAAAATAATCAAAGTTTTGGAGAATTGATAATCGTAAATTCAATTAACGAAAGAAAAAAACAAATGATTAATATTTCAGATATTTTTTTGGTTTTACCGGGAGGTATTGGTACTTTAGATGAATTATTTGAGGTTTGGACAACGAAACAATTAGGGGAGCATAAAAAACCCATTATCTTACTTAATTACAAAAATTTTTTTGATAATTTAATTGAATTCATAGATAAAAATATTAGCAATGGTTTTCTATTAGAAGATCACAAAAAACATTTGACTGTTTGTTCTTCAGTGGATGAAGTTTTGAGAAAAGTTTCAGAATATTCTTATAAAAAACTCAAAAAAACCCTATGATTTCAGTTTTGTTACTAACAAACATTACAATTTGAAATATGTTTTCTAAAATTTTCTCAAAAATAATAATATGGTCAAGAACAAAAAATTCTATTAGAATCTTGTCTTTTATTAGTTTTATAGAAGCAATATTTTTCCCCTTACCTCCTGATATGCTTTTAATTCCAATGTGTTTGGCATCAAGAAAAAAAGCTTTTCATTTTGCTGCAATTACTACTTTTTTTTCTGTATTAGGTGGAGTTTTCGGTTATTTAATCGGTATGTTTATGTATGATAGTACGTATCTCTTTATGGTTGATTTAGGGTATCAGGAAAAAATATTGCAGGTTAAACAATTTTTTTCTGATTGGGGTATTTGGATAATTCTGCTTGCTGGGTTTACCCCTATCCCATACAAACTTTTTACTATAATAGCTGGTGCGTTATCCATGCCTTTTTTTGGATTTATTTTCGCTTCATTCTTAGGCAGAGGAGCTAGGTTTTTTTTAATAGCCTTATTAATTTCATTAGGAGGTGATGTGCTTAAACAAAATATACAAAAAAACATTGAATATATTGGGTGGTTAACTTTAATTTTTATCACAGTTTTTATTAGCATTCATAATTTCGCGAATTGATTAACAACTAATCTGATAATTTTTCCTAATGATCAAAGTAAATCTTTAATGACATTTTTTTCGCTCGGTTTAGCGCCCATAGTTTTGAAAGATATTTCAGCAATGGGTTTTTCTGATCCCACTCCAATACAAAAAGAAGCCATTACAAAAATCATGGTAGGTAAAGACGTTTTGGGAATTGCACAAACGGGTACTGGTAAGACAGGGGCTTTTTTGATTCCCATAATTCATCGATTACAAAAATTAGCTAATACAAGCACTTCACCTGCTCGACATCCTGTTCGCTCGATAATTCTCGCTCCAACTAGAGAACTAGCTGACCAAATATATAACAATGCGAAATCATTTACCCTCTCTTCATCGTTACGTGTTGGCGTTGTTTTCGGAGGTGTAAGTATTGATCAGCAAACTCAATTTTTAAATCAAGGCCTAGAAATTCTTATTGCTACTCCAGGTAGACTTTTAGACCATATAAACCAAAAAAATTTAAGACTTGAATCTGTCTCAATACTTACTCTTGACGAGGCAGATCGTATGCTTGATATGGGTTTTTTGCCCGACCTACAAAAAATCATTTCGTTGATACCATCAAAGAGGCAAAGTTTGTTGTTTTCGGCAACTTTTTCAAATGAAATAAAAAAATTTTCGAAAACAATTCTTAATTCTAATTACGAATTAGTTCAGGTATCTAAAAATAACTCAACTGCCATAACAGTAGATCAGACTATTTACAAGTTAGACAACTATGAAGAGAAAAAAAAATATATTTATCAGTTAATCAATAAAAGACTATCGAATCAAATTTTAGTCTTCGTTAATACTAAGCTTGAAGCGTCACGATTAGCAAATTATCTTGATCGTAGAGATATTTTAGCTAATTCAATTCATGGGAATAAATCTCAAAGTGATAGACTCACTGTGTTACAAAGTTTTAAAACCGGAGAAATTAGAGTACTAGTTGCAACAGATGTTGCCGCAAGAGGACTAGATATTGAGGAATTACCAGTAGTAATAAACTTTGATATTCCTTTTCTTGCAGAGGACTACATTCATAGAGTAGGTCGAACTGGAAGAGCAGGTTCTTCAGGAATCGCTATTTCTCTTATGGTGCCTGATGATGATACTAAAATAATTGAAATAGAAAAATTAATTAACAGGAAAATTAGAAGAAATACTGTCGAAGTTAAAAGTACAAATAAAAAAGAAGTTGTTCAACCTATTACAAATACGCAAAATAACAAAAAAAATATTCTAGCGAGTTTTTCATCAAAATCAAAAAATACAAAAAAACATGAGAAAATCCCCATTTTGTTGATGAAAAAAAATAAAATTAAAAAAAATATGAATGAGTGAAACTTGAAACTCTTTCCAGCCAACTTGTTGGCATACTTTTTTCTAAGAATTGCCATGCAAACTTTAGCTGCTTTTCAACATGAATACCTGACTTGATAGAAGAAGAGCCTACATGCTTTGATAGTTTACGACCATTTTCATTTGTAACTACAGGTAAATGCATAACTCTGGGGAATCTATAACCTAGAGTACTTTGAATCATTCGATTCCTATTTAAAATTGGTTTTAAATCGTCGCCTCTCAAAATGTGAGTAATCTTTTGACTTGAATCATCTATAACTCCAGCAAATGAATACGACCAAGTCTTGTCCTTCCTCAAAATTACAAAATCATCATTGTCGTAAGAATTAAATCTCCATGATAATAAATTTGCATAATTTAAAAAATTTACTTTTTTGCAAGTTCCTGGATATGAAATTTCACCTGTTTGAAGTTTGAAGGTTTTACCTTCATTAAACAATTTTTTTATTTCTTTTCTACTGCAGATGCAGCCAAACACCCTATTTATAAGCAATAATTTATTAAACGCCTCCTGATACCACCAATGTCTTTTACTTTGAAACAAAATCCCGTTAACACCCCCTTTATCCTCAGGCCAAGGATCCCATTTTAGTCCATGATCAGTTAATTGTTGCTGTATTAAACTAATAGCACCTTTTTTTGTTCTGTAAGGATCGAGATCATCTATTCTTAACCACCAAACACCTTGGCTAGCTTTAACATCAATATAACTAGCTAGAGCTGTAACTAAAGAGCCTAAATGTAATGGACCAGTGGGGGAGGGGGCAAATCTTCCGTAAAGTGGAGGCTGGTTGTCTAAAAACTTATTTTTATATGTTTTTTTATGATTCACTTAATTTTTCAAAAGATTTTTTTGCAGAATCTATTGCTTTTTTCATCGGAATACCAGCATGAGCAATCGACAAAAAGCCTGCTTCAAATGGAGAAGGTGCCAAATAAACGCCATTTTCAAGCATAGTGTGAAAAAATTTATTGAATGATTTGTTATCACATTCACAAATTTCACTAAATCTTTTGGGTATATTCTTCCTAAAATACAAACCAAACATTCCTCCTACATTATCAGCACAAAAATTCTCAAAATTATATTTTTTTGATGCCTCTACAAAACCACTTATAAATTCTGTTGTAATTTCATTAATAGATTTAAAAAAACCATCATCTGCTATTATCTCCAAAGTGGCAATCCCAGCGGCTACAGCTACTGGATTTCCTGATAGTGTTCCAGCTTGATAGACTTTGCCCACAGGGGAGATGTGTTCCATGATTTCCTTTTTGCCACCAAATGCGCCCATAGGCATACCTCCTCCAATGACCTTACCCAAAGTAGTAATGTCAGGTTTAACATTTAGCAATCCTTGTGCTCCATTTAGGCCAACTCTAAAGCCTGTCATTACCTCATCAAAAATCAGGATTGAGCCCGCTTGATCACATTTTTCACGAATTATTTGAAGAAAATTAGGAATAGGTTTAACTAAATTCATATTACCAGCGTAGGGTTCTATGATTACACAAGCTATGGAGTTACCGTAGTTTTGAAAGCAATTTATTAAAGATTGCTCGTCATTATATGGCAATACGATAGTTTCATCAGCAAATGACTGAGGAATACCAGCTGAGGTAGGGTTTCCAGAGGTAAGAAGACCTGATCCAGCTTTTACTAAAAGACTATCAACATGACCGTGATAACAACCTTCAAATTTAACTATTTTTGATCTTTTGGTTGCTCCTCTAGCTAGTCTGATTGCAGACATTGTCGCTTCCGTTCCAGATGATGTAAGTCGTATCATCTCAATTGAGGGAATGAAATTACATATTAGTTTAGCTAGTTTTGTTTCACCAGGGGTTGGTGCACCAAACGATAAACCATTCAATGATGCTTTACGGACTGCATCTAAAACAGTGGGATTTGCGTGACCAACTATTGCTGGACCCCAAGAGCAAATCGTATCAACATATTTGTTATTATCAACATCAAATAAGTATGCACCCTCTGCTTTATGCAGAAATCTTGGAGTTCCTCCAACTGATTTAAAAGCCCTCACTGGTGAGTTGACCCCTCCAGGTATTGATTTCTGAGCTTCAATGAATAGTTTTTCACTTTTTATGATATTTTGCATTTTAAAATTTTGATTTGAATTATTGTTCTTATTATTTTACAAAAGATTTAACTCTAATTTGATTTATAAATTTTATTATTTTTTAAATTTACTCAGTATGTTTGTATCAGTTTATACTTTAATGATTATTTAACTCATAAAAATATCTTTAATCCACTTTAATGAAAAAATACATGTGTTTGATTTGTGGTTGGGTCTACGATGAATCAGAGGGGTCGCCTGAAGAGGGAATTGCTCCTGGAACAAAATGGGAAGATATTCCGATTACTTGGACTTGTCCCGAGTGTGGAGCTCAAAAAAATGATTTCGATATGATTGAAATATAATATTTAAGATCTAACTTCCTTATATCTTTCCAGCGTTTTTTTTCTCGCGTCATCATGATTTATAGTTGGAAATGGGTAATCAATACTAAGTTTAATTCCAGCTTTATTTAATACATTCTCTGGAGCTAGCCACGGAGTATGAATGTATTTTTTTTCTAAATTTTTTAATTCTGGAACAAATTTTTTGATGTATTCTCCTTCCGGATCAAACTTTTTGCTTTGAGTAATAGGGTTAAAAATTCTAAAATATGGTTGTGCATCACAACCTGTTGATGCTGCCCATTGCCAACCACCATTGTTAGCTGATAAATCAAAATCATTTAACTTGACTGCAAAATATTTTTCACCTAATTGCCAATTTATTCCATAGTCTTTTGTTAAAAAAGAGGCTGTGAGCATCCTTAATCTGTTGTGCATGAATCCTGTTTCGTTAAGTTGCCGCATTCCTGCATCAATAATAGGATATCCTGTAAGCCCAGATGCCCAGCAGTTAAATAGGGTTTCCGAGGAATTCCATTCAATAAGGTCATACTTGATTTTAAAACTTCTGGAAATCACATGAGGGAAGTTAAAAAGGATCTGCATATAAAATTCTCTCCAAATTAATTCTGAGAGCCAAGCTATTGTATTTTCTGAAATATTTTTGTAGTTATGTTCGGGTTTTACAGCAGCAATTACAAGTTCGCGGATTGATATAGTCCCAAATCTTAAATGTATCGACATTTCAGATGTTGCTGATAATGCTGGAAAGTCCCTCTCAGTTTTATAAAAACTAATTTTAGGCAGAAATTCTTGTAAACTAGCTGCTGCACCACTGCTACCAGTTCTGATAAATCTTAGAAGAGAAGCTTCCTCTGAAAAGCCCATATATTTTAGACTTGGAATATGGAACTGTAATGAATTAGGAAATTTAACTATATTTTTCTCTAAAGTAGATTTATGTTTATTCTTATTTAAGTCATTTATAGTAAGTTGTTCAAGCCACGCTTTTTTGTAAGGAGTGAAGACAGTGTATGGTTTTTTTGATTTTGATAGAATTTCAGTTTTCTCAAAAATACACTGATCCTTTACTGAGATAAATTCCACATCATTTGATTGAATTAGTTTTTTTATATTGTTATCACGCTCTATTGCATCAGGTTCATAGTCAGAGGCACAAATCAACTTCTTTGCCCCAAAACTTTTGACAATGGAAGGGATGATCTCATGGGAATATCCAAACTTTACTATCAAAGCGGACCCAATTTTTTTTAAACTTTCGTCTAATTCTTTAACAGAATTGTGTATGAATGAAACTCTTCTATCTTTTACTAGACTTTTGGAGTCTTTGGTAGCAAATTGTCCTCTTAAGAGTGGATTCAGAATTTCCTTATCGAAAATAAAACAAATTACAAAGGGTTCATTGAAAGTTATTGCTTTGGATATAGCGGAGTTGTCTTTTAGTCTAAGGTCTCTTCTTAACCATACTACAGATCTGCATTTGAGGTTTAATTCCATAAAAATCACTTTTAGTTATTTTATCATTTTGTTTATTCAAGTACACTGATAGTTCAATATGATACAAAAAAAAGAAAAATTTGCCTCAGTAAGTCATCAATTGTTGGTTGCTATGCCAGGTTTGTTAGATCCTTTTTTTTCTGGAGCAGTTATATATATTGCCGAACATAGCAGCAAAGGTGCCATGGGATTAATAATTAATAGACTGGCAGAGTTTGATCTTACAAGTTTATTTTCCAGAGTTGATATTTCAATGCATCCATCTAATTCAAAAGTTTATCCAGTTTTTTTAGGTGGTCCAATTCAGCCGGATAGAGGGTTTGTTTTACATGAACCTATCGGTTCATGGAATTCGAGTTTAAAAATTTCCGATAGTCTCGCTTTGACTTCTTCTAGAGATATTTTAGAAGCAACTGCTCAAGGTAATGGCCCAGCAAAATTTATAGTTTCACTTGGATATTCTGGATGGGGTCCAGGCCAATTAGACTCTGAACTAATTAACAACTCTTGGTTGACTATTCCAATTATTGAGAACGAATTAATTTTCGATGTTCCTGCTGAAGATAAATTAGCTGCTGCTTTCAAAGTATTAGGTTTTGATCCGTCAAATTTGTCAGGGGTTGTTGGTCATGCTTAAAGAAAAACATTTTTTACTTTACTAAGTCGTTGAAGAGTAAAATTCACACTTTAATAGCCTTTGACTTTGGGAAACGACGCATAGGTGTTGCAATTGGCAATACTCTTACTTGTTCAGCAAGACCTTTAGAAATTATTGATGCGCGAAATAAAATTAAGCGTTTTATGGCAATTTCAAAAATAATTAAAGCATGGTCACCTAATTACTTGGTCGTAGGTTTGCCTATTTATCCTGACGGTTCTGATCATCCATTTTCAAGTACATGTTCCAAATTTGCTAAACAATTAGGTGACAACTTCGGATTAGAGGTAATTTTAGAAGATGAAAGGTGGACATCTGCACTAGCGAAAGTGGATGGTCCTGATGATGCGGTTGCTGCTGCCATCATTTTAGAAGGAGTTTTAAATGCTTCGACAAATTCAACTTAATTCCTCTGGTAAATTAAATCACTTGTTATCAATTGAAGGTGTTCCAAAATCAATCATTTTGAATGTACTAGACAGAGCAAAAGATTTTTTAAAATTTAACGAAACTATCTCGATTTCAAAATCAAATATACTTTCAGGTAAAAGTATTTTTAATATTTTTTTTGAAAATTCAACTAGGACAAGCACAACTTTTGAAATCGCAGCGAGAAAGTTATCAGCTGATGTAATTAACTTAAATGTAGGAACTTCGAGCACTGCTAAGGGAGAGTCATTACTAGATACAATTGATAATCTAGTAGCCATGAGGGCTGATATGTTTGTTGTTCGTCATTCTCAAAGTGGTGCTTCAGTTTTAATTGCTAAGCATATCAATGAAGTAGCCCCACATATTCATGTAATGAATGCCGGCGACGGTAGCCATGCTCACCCAACACAAGCACTTTTAGATGTATTTACAATTCAGCATTTCAAAGGTGATATTTCAAATTTAAGGATTGCCATCATTGGTGATATTATCCACTCTAGAGTTGCTAGATCAGATATACAAGCATTTTCTTTACTTGGCTCTCCAGATATTAGGGTTATTGGACCACGTACTTTATTACCTTCCTGCCTCTCAGAAATTGGTGTTAGGGGCTTCACAGATCTTGACCAGGGTCTAAAAGATGTGGATGTCATAATTGTTCTTCGTTTACAAAAAGAAAGAATGAAAAGTACAAATTTACCAAGCAAGCAAGAATATTTCAAAAATTATGGACTTACTCTGGAAAGACTATCTAATGCCAAGTCGGATGTTATAGTTTTACATCCAGGTCCGATGAATCGTGGTGTGGAAATTGATTCACATGTCGCGGACGGTCCTAATTCAGTAATTCTGACTCAGGTAACTTTTGGAATTGCTGTCAGAATGGCTGTAATGGACATTTTGAATAACTCCAAAAAAAATAATGGATAAAAATAAAACTGGAAAATTTCCTCATATAAAAAAACTGTTAATAAAAGGTGGAAAAATTGTTTCTTCAAATGGAGGAATAATAGAGAATTCAGACTTATTATTATCTAATAAGAAAATTTTAGCTATTAGCAGTCATAATAAGAAATTTTTAGACTTTACCCCAGATGAAGTTATTGACGCTAAAAATAAAATAGTTTGCCCTGGTTTTATTGACTGTTCTGTCAGAATTAGAAAGTCTGGATTTGAATTTAGATCAACACTTGAGTCTGAGATTGATGCATCTGTGGCAGGTGGAGTAACTAATATTATTTGTCCTCCTGATACTCACCCAACAATTGATGAACCTGGTCTTGCTAAAATGTTAATTCAAAAAGCTCATAATTACCAAAAGTCTCACGTTTATCCTCTCGGGGCTTTAACTAAGGGATTAAAAGGCAAAATTATTAGTGAAATGGCTGAACTTTCTAAGGCCGGGTGTGTTGGCTTTACTCAATCCAACAAACCAATTAAAGATACTCTAGTCCTTTTAAAAGCCCTTCAATATGCTTCAAGTTTTAATTTGTCAGTATGGTTAAATCCAGTTGATCCATGGCTCGGTAATAATGGAGTTGCACATAGTGGATCAGTGTCAACTCGTCTAGGTTTAAGTGGAATTCCTAGTCAATCAGAATCCATAAGTATTTTAACAATATTGGAACTAGTCCGATTACTAGATGTTAAGGTGCATTTTTGTCGAGTCTCGTCGTTTCGTGGTGTTGAATTGATTAGAGAAGCAAAAAGAGAGGGATTGAATGTAACAGCAGATGTATCAATTCATCACCTGCATTTAACCCATATTGACATAGAGAGTTTTAATACAAATATTAAGACTTTTCCACCATTCAGGACAGAAAGGGACAAAAAAGCACTAAGCGAGGGACTTATCGACGGAACAATAGACTTTATTTGTTCTGATCATATATCAGTTGAAGAAGAAGACAAAAACTTGCCCTTTTCTCAGGCAGAAGCTGGTTTAATGGGCGTCGAACTACTTCTACCTTTAACTTTAAAGTGGGCTCGGGATAATAACATTAATTTGCAGAAGGCACTTTCATTCATAACAACTCAGCCTTCCAAGGTTTTAGGACTAAAGCAGCCTGGATTGAAAATTGGAGAGGTTGCTGATATTTGCATTTTTGATGAATATGAATCATGGTGTGTCGATTCCAAAACTTTATCGACTCAAACTAGGAACAGTCCATTTTATGGATATGAGGTCCAAGGAAGGGTCTATGCAACAATCATAGACGGGGTATGCTTCTACAATAAAAAAATTTAAAATTTGAGAACTTTTTTAAAATTATTTTTACTGACGTCTTGGTTTATTACGGGTTTTCTTTGGCTTTTTTTATTTGGAAAAATATTAAACAAATCAACCTTTGACAAGAGCACAAAGTGGTTTGCCAAAATACTACTATTGATATGTGAATTGAGAGTTTCTTTTGATACTAAAAATTTTTCAAAAACTTTAAATAATACTTTAGTAGTCTCTAACCACGTTTCTTGGATAGATATTTTTGTTATTCACTCACTTGGCATTCCAGGGATTTTTATTGCGAAATCGGAAATAAAAAGATGGCCTCTACTCGGAATTCTAGTTGAAAATGCTAGAACAATTTTTATTGACCGAAAAAAGAAGAGTTCAATAGTTGACGTTATAAAAAAATCACGAAGTTTGCTGTCAAAGGGTAATGTAATTGTTTTTTTCCCTGAGGGAACAACAAGTGACGGCTCAAATATATTGCCTTTTCATACAAGTTTTTTTTCACTTTATCTAGATTCACCAAATACAGAATTATTTCCAATTGTAATTAGATATAAAAAAAATAATCAAAATTCTTCACCAGTAGCATATTTTGGAGAAATGAGTTTTATTCAATCGATCCTAAATACAATTAAAGCAAACAAGATAGAGGTTGAAGTAAAAAAAATAAATATAATTTACAAAAAACAATCAAAGTCAGATCAAATTAAGATCTTAGAAAAAAAGAAACTTGCAGAAATAATCAGATCAAAGATGACTAAAGAGTTGTAATTGAATGTATCTATATTTCAATCTATAGCTTTTTGAGAATAGATTTTGTTATCTTCAACTCTTACAGCTGTTAACATACCACCCCAAACACATCCAGTATCGAGTGAAATTAAATTTGGTCTAATTATAAGTCCAAGACTTGACCAGTGCCCAAATATAACTTTGTAATCTTTTGAAAGCCTGTTGGGAAATAAGAACCAAGGAAAAAGATTCATTTTATTTTCTTTAGGGCTGAGTTTATTAGTAAAATCCATTTCCCCGTTCGATTTTAAAAATCTGATTCTTGTTAATCCATTAACAACTAATGTGTTTCTTTGGGCTCCTTTCAATTTGTTAGTCCACAAACCTGGTGAGTTACCCCAAAGTTCAAATAAAAATTCTTTCCAATAATGTGATTTAAGATTTGAGGAGATTTTGTTCGCCAGTTTATATATTTGAATGGGCTCCCAGTTGGGTAAAAGTCCTGCATGAACTAGGATAGTTTTATTTTCAATATGCATCAAAGGCAGAAATCTCAACCAGTTGATTATTTCGTCATTATCTTTTGAATTCAAAACTTGATTGAGACTTTCATTATTTTTAGGAGGTTTTATCACACCAGATGCAATTGCTAAGAGGTAAATATCGTGATTTCCCAAAACACAAACTATTTTATTTTTTAGTGATTTTATGAATCTAATACAATCCAGAGAGGATGGGCCACGATTAACTATGTCTCCGCAGAACCATAATGTATCCTTAGGTGATGGATTTATTTTTTTAACCAGAGCGCGTAGACTTTCTTCACACCCGTGTATGTCCCCAATTGCATATGTAGCCATAATTAAATTTTAATAAAATAAAATGAAAATTCCTAACACAATTTTTAAAACATACGATATTAGAGGGATTGTTGGTAATGAACTAAATAACGCTTTGATTCGTGATATAGGAAAAGTATTTGGCATACGTGCCCAAAAAAGAGGTATTGAAACGTGCGTAATTGGGAGAGACGGAAGAGAATCAGGCTCTTCCTTTGCAGATTCCTTATCTAACGGGCTTAGGATGGTTGGGATCAATGTTATAGATATAGGAATGGTTCCAACGCCTATGGTTTATTTTGCTACTCATTATTTTAAAAATGGTACAGGTATAGTTATTACAGGTAGTCATAATCCATCAGAATACAATGGTTTAAAAATGATGCTCGCAGGAAAAACTTTATGGGGTAATGAAATACTTGACTTGCGTAATGATTTAAAAAAACTTACCAATATGCCAAATTTTATATCGACATCTTATGGAGATTATAAAGGCTGTGACATATTTGAAGAATATCGAAAGGAGATTCTGGGTTCAATTAAATTAAGCAGGCCTTTAAATATAGCAATTGATGCTGGTAATGGTGTCGCTGGACAGGTTGCAAAAAACATTTTTAAAAGTCTAGGGTGTGATGTAGTTGATCTTTACTGTGAGGTAAATGGGACTTTTCCAAATCATCATCCAGACCCGGCTGATCCAAAAAACTTGACTGACTTAATTCATACTGTGTGCAAGTACAAATTAGATTTCGGATTAGCTTTTGATGGAGACGGTGACAGACTTGGAGTTATATCAAAATCAGGAAAGATTATTTGGCCTGATCGGCAATTAATGCTGCATGCCAAGGAGGTTTTGAAAAAGAGTCCAGGGTCCCAAATTATTTTTGATGTTAAATGTAGTAGACATGTTGCAGAGTGGATAGAACGGCATGGAGGTTGCCCAGTTATGTGGAAAACTGGTCACTCGCTTATTAAAGCAAAACTAAAAGAAACAAATGCACCCCTGGCTGGAGAAATGAGCGGTCATATTTTTTTTAATGATAGGTGGTTTGGTTTTGATGATGCAATTTATGCAGGTGCTCGACTAATCGAGGTCTTGTCAAAAAAAAATGAACCTGGAAAATATCTTGATTCATTACCAGAATCAGTATCAACTCCCGAATTGAAATATAAACACCCAAGTTTATCGAGTGTTTTTTTAGTTGAAAGTGTTAAATCTGATGGTGTTTTTCCAACTGCTAAGAAATTTATCTCGATTGACGGTATTAGAGTTGAATACGATGACGGATTTGGATTAGCGCGTTCATCTAACACAACTCCTGTTGTTGTTTTTAGATTCGAAGCCAACAACGAAGAGTCCCTAACTAGAATCAAAAACGAATTTAGAAAAGTTTTTCTATCAATTGATAGTTCAATGCAACTTCCCTTTTAAGGTATGAAAAAAACATCTTCTTCTAACTTCACTTTTCTGGTTTCCAAATTCATTTATTCCTTGGTGATATTTTTTACTTTACCTATTATTTTTATTATTTTTCTATATAAACGTAAACTAAATCGATCTACACTTTCTGAAATATCAATAAAGTTTTGTGGAAAATTTCAAAATATTAAGAAGTATCAATTTTATAGATCCTCTAAAGTTAGAATATGGATACACGCTGTTTCCGTTGGAGAGACTCATGCAGCAATTCCTTTGATAAGAGAATTATTATTAAGTACAAAAGATTCGAAAATACTACTTTCAAATACTACTTTGTCAAGTTTTAAATTTTTTAATTCAGTACTTAGAGAGGAGAATTTTTTTGAGAATAGAGTTTTTCATTGCTTTTCACCTTTTGATTTAAACTGGGCTGTAAAAAATTTTTTAAATTTTGTAAAACCTCATGTTGCTATTTTTATAGAAACAGAAATTTGGCCAAATTTTGTTAATCAGCTAAAAAATAGAAACGTCAAGATTATATTAGCGAATGGTCGAATGTCGCAGAAATCATCAATCAAATTCGAAAAATTTTCATGGCTCAGTAATCCCATACTAAATATGTTTTCATTACTACTAGTTCAAACTAGTAAAGATGCATTCAGTTTCAAAAAGATTAGCTCTAAAGCCATGCCTATAATTACAGGTAATTTAAAGTTTGATGCTATTGTCTCCCCACTTTTGGTGAATATGGGATATGAGTGGAAGAGAAAGATAAGTCAAAAAAATATATGGTTAGCATTGAGTACTAGAGAAGATGAGGAAGAAAAAATATTTGAAGCCTGGAGTAAAAATAGGCCAGATAATTCTCTACTAATTGTAGTTCCAAGACATTCCGAGAGATTTGAAAAAGTTTTTTTTGATGCTCAAAAAGTAGGCCTAGCCGTTCATCGCAGAAGTGACTTTTTTAAAAGTGAAGAAAATCAAAATAAAGAATTATATCCTGATGTAATTGTTGGCAATAGTATGGGAGAAGCTCCTGCATATGCATATGTTGCCGATATTTCTTTGATTGGTGGAAGTCTTTTGGATTGTGGAGGACAAAGTCCTATTGAACTTTGCGCGCAAGGTTGCCCAGTTTTTTTTGGTCCTTATATGAGTAATTTTTCTGTAATTTCTAAAGAATTAATGACTGCTAAAGCTGGTTTTCAAATTACAACTTATGACGAATGGATTTTGAGAGGTAAAGAGTTAATTATGGACTCTAAAAAGATAAATGATTCCAAAAATGCTGCAATTAAGTTTGTTGAGATGCACAAGGGTGCGTCAGTTAATTCCGTAAATGAAATATTAAAGTTAAATTTTTTGAAATGAGCACTTTAGTTACTTGAATTTTTAATTAAATTGCTAACTAAAATTATTTCATCTCTATTGAGTTGACCAATCGATGCTTTTAGCTCTAATAGGGCCGAAAGAGCATCATAACGGGCTTTAGATAAATCTCTTTGAGATGAAAATAATTGTTTTTGAGAATTTAATACGTCGATATTTATTCTGACCCCAACTTCATAGCCTAGACGATTAGATTCTAATGCAACTTTACTTGATTTTTCAGCAGCTTCTAAAGCTTCCACTTGAGCCAGTCCAGCAATAAAATTTCTGTATGATTTTGCCGCTTTTCGGTCGGCATTGAGCAATGCCAAATCAAGAGAATGTTGTGCCTTATTAAAGTTGGCAATAGTCTCCCTTAGTTCTGATTTGTACAGACCTCCCTCGTAAAAAGGTATTGATAAGTTCAAACTTAAAGTTTGACTACCATTGTTAACTGATAACGTGTTTGAATCAGTTCTGTTTACAGATGCTGTAGCCGAAATGCTCGGCATATGATATTTTTTTGATTTTTTTAGTTCAATTTTTGCAAATTCTAATCTAGCTTTTGCAGCAATTATGTCAAAATTTTTGTCTCGCGCTAATTTCATCCATTCTTTTGGATCTGTTATTTTGGGTTTCACAACATTTATTGAATTATCAATACCGTTGATGATTTTAGGAAGAGGGGAAAGTAACATTTTTTCAAGATTAGTTCTCTGTACAGCTAAATCATTTCGACTCTTAATTTCTGTTGCTCTGATTAAATCAAATCTAGCTTGAGCCTCTTGCTGATCGGTAATTGTTGATGTGCCCACTTCAAAATTACGTTTTGCAAACTCAAGCTGTTCAAAAACTGCTTTTTTTTCTGCTACCACTGTTTTTAAATCATTCTGTGCAATAAGAACATTAAAGAAAGCAGAAGTTATTTTCAAAAATATATTTTGTTTGGAACTCTGAAAGTTAGATTCCGCTTCTTTGACACTGAGAACAGACTGTTTTTGGGACGCGTTTAATTCGTAATTAAAAATTACTTGGTTTATGGATATCCCATAAGAAGTAATATTGGATGATTCACCCGTTGTAGGATAATTTTGAATATTTCCAATTGTTCCTGATATTTTAGGAAGAAGTGGCGCTTGACCTTGGGCTAGTTTTTCGCGGTTAGCTAAGATAGTTTGCTTGGCCACTAGGAACTCAGGATCATTTTCTAAAGCTAAATCGATTGCTTGTGAAAGGTCTAATCCAAAAGCATTTCTAAATAATAAAATAAGAAAAAAGAAGCAAAGTAGAACTTTATTTTTTTTAAAAACGCATTTAATTTTTTTCATATTTAACTCTAGTCATTACTAAAATTGAAAGGAATTACATAAATCTTCACTTTTAAGATGGTTTATTCCCGTCTCAAATAAAATATTTTTTACAAAGCCACCACTATAATTTCTTCTAAATGATACAGCTTTCATTAAAGGCCCGCTTCCTAAGAAAGCTAAAATTTTCCCATTTTTTTTGATAGATTTTTCTAAAAAAAAAGGTATAGTCCTTATCCCCCCAGAAATCACAATCACGTCGAATTGTTTGTTAGACCACCTATCATCTGATACCAATCCATTTCCTTTAAAAAGTTTTATATTTTCAGCTTTAAATAGTCTAAAATTATTTTGAGCATTCTTGACTAATTCAAGATTGCTTTCTACTGTTACAACTGATTTACAGACTTGGGAGAGCATAGCCGCCATGAAGCCAGAACCACAACCAATTTCTAATATATCATTAGTAGATTCATAAATTGAAGCTTGTAAAATTCTTGCTTCAACCATAGGACTCATCATGAATTCATTAAAACCGATAGGAATCTGAAAATCAGAAAATGCAAAGCTTTTATATTCTAAAGGAACAAAATTCTCTCTTTTGACCGAATAAAGAGTACGTATGGCAACGGGATCATAGATATTCCATGACTTTATTTGTTGCTCAATTAAATTCTTTCTAGCAATATCAAAATTCATAACAATTTGTTGTGTTAAGTTTATTTATTGTAATTGAACATTGCAAATTTTTTATGTTTAAGTATTAATTGAACTTTATCTACAATATTTTAATTTGAAATTATTCAATGATTGCATGGCTGGACAATTTTTCTGTTGAATTCAAGGCTGTCGTCCTTGGAGTTATTGAAGGAGCAACTGAATTCTTACCAGTTTCTTCCACAGGACACCTTATCCTGTTGGGGGAGGCGTTAAATTTTTCGAAAGAGTTTGCCCCTATTTTCGATATATCAATTCAAATGGGGGCCATTCTTGCTGTAATTAGTTTTTATCGCTATGATTTTAAGCAAATGTTGGTCAAAAAAGACATTAATCTTTTGTTTTGTATTTCGGCAGCATTTGTACCCGTTGGAATCATAGGGTTTCTTTTTGGTAAACAAATAATTGAAAGTTTATTTTTACCTTTTCCTGTAGCGATAGCATTTATCGTAGGTGGAATTTTTATTTTATATATTGAGAGAGAATATGAAAGAAATTCCCACAAGATTAAAGTATTAGAAATAGATGATATCGATTTATCATTAGCTTTTAAAATTGGTTTAATTCAAATCCTTTCTTTGGTGCCTGGAACTAGCAGATCCGGTGCAGTAATAGTTGGTGCAATGTTTTTCGGTTTTAGCAGGCATGCTGCAACAAAGTTCTCCTTTTTTTTGGCTTTACCCGTAATAATTTCTGCAGGCATGTATAGCTTGTATCTTAGCAGTACAGAATTGACAATTGATGATCTACCTATCTTTTTATTAGGTTTTATTAGTGCTTTTATCAGTGCATCATTTGTAATTAAGTGGTTGATTGGATTTGTGCAAACAAGAAGTTTGAGAATTTTTGGCTACTACAGAATATTTGTTGGAATATTGATTCTACTTTTATTAAGTTAACCTAAATTTTTTCAAAAGCAAAATTAAAAATTTTACTATTTGAATCAATTGCTCTTTGTTCAAATTTAGAAATAAATCGTTTGTTATTTTTTTTTAGAAGAATTTGTTTTTGAATAGTAAAAATTTTACTTTCATTTAATTTATTCTTAATAAAATTTGCATAATTTTCATTATCTGTTGAACAAAAAAAGACTCCTGAAGAGTCTAAAATCTTCGCAACGTTTTTTATAAATTCTGTATCCACTATCCTCCTTTTATGGTGTTTCTTTTTAGGCCAAGGGTCTGGAAAAAAAAGGTTGATAGTTTGAAAAGTTTTTTCACCAAACATTTTTTGACAAATTTCAACTGCATCACCCTCTATTAATCTTAAATTATTTACTTCATTCTTTTTAATAGTTCTTAAAACTTTTCCAATTCCAGCTCTATAAACTTCAATTCCAATTACATTCCAGCTTGGATTTTGAATAGCGTAGTTGATTAGAAAATCTCCCATACCAAATCCTATTTCAAGCATTAATGGGGCTTTTCGACCGAAAATTAAATCAGGTGCAATATGGCCATCGATAATTTCTAAAACCCATTTTTTTTTATATTTCTCAATAGCTGTCTTTTGGCTGCTTGTAATCCGGCCTCTTCCTAACACAAAACTCTTACTTTTAAAACCAATAAAGTCGTTCATAAGTAATAAATATTTAGCTAATATGGAAAATTTTTTTTCAATAGTACTCAATAAATTGATAAAATTTCAATACAACGATAACAGTTAATGAAACAGAGGAAACATGAATAAAGCCGACCTTATTGACGTGATTGCCGGTTCTACTGGCCTTCCCAAAACCAAGATTGACGAAGTATTGGGTACAACCATATCAAGCATCATTAAAGCAGTTTCCAAAGGGGACACAGTACAACTAGTTGGATTTGGAACTTTTGGCTCAGGTAAGCGTGCAGCAAGAGCTGGAAGAAATCCAAGGACAGGTGAAGCAATTAAAATTGCCGCTTCTAGAACAGTTAAATTTACTGCTGGAAAAGCATTTAAAGATTCTGTTAACAAACGGAAGTAAGTGCATTTTTTTTACATTTATTCTTTTTTATTTAGAGTAGGTTGAGATTAATTTGTTTTAATTTTTTTTTAAACTCATGAATTTGATGAAATAAAAGTTGAATTCATGAGTTTAATCGTCTCTTTTACCACGATTTGAAATTATATAAACCACATAAATAAACAAATATAGTTACATAATTTTGTGTCGATTCTACTACTATGTTGCGAAATAGTTGCAGTAGTGATGTCGATGAAGTATTATAACTATACTTTAGTATTATTTAATAGTTTATAAATTTGTAATATGAATAATTTGCGAATACTTATAGTTAGTCAAAAAGGTGGGGTAGGTAAAAGCACCCTTTCCGCAAATCTCGCTGCATGGTTTAGTGAAATAGATACTCAATCAACGGTTTTAGTTGATTTGGATCCTCATGGTTCATCAAGTTCATGGTTGAAAAACGCACGGGATTGCGGTGCGAAATACGAACATTTTGTTACAAATACTTTCAGCGAAAGAAGATGGCTAATTGATGCTAGAAATAAAATTAGAAAGTATTTACCCTCATCTAAGGTTGTGATATGTGATCTTACATGGACTGCAGCCATGGATTCCGAGTTTATGCATGAATTTGATCTTGTGGTCGTGCCAACCAGTGTTTCAAGTATTGAATTGAATGCAACAATAAAATTTTTGGAAAACATTAAATGGGTTTTCGAGGCAAGGGATGGCATACCACCTTCTCTTCTATTGTGCCCTTCAAGAGTTCTTGATGAACAACTCAACGATGATCCTTTCTCTAGTGAAAATTTTCCAATATCTTTCATGTTATTACCACCAATTCTAGATGATATTGAAATACGTAAATATTTCAAAGAAAGTTTCATATACGATAATTCAAATCTATCCGCAACTGCATTTAAAAAATGTGCTGAGTCTATTAAACAAGCTGGAGAGATTCATAAGAAAACTGCTCAAGAAATAAAATTGAGTTTTGCTAATAGAAGAGTTATCGATAGACACAATACTAAATTAAGTAGATTTATGTCCCAAAAATCCTCGGATATACAACCAGTTAACAATGCTAATTCTGTTAACTTCGGTAATAGAACTAAAAGAAATTTAATGAGTGATAAAAAAGTCTCTATTTCAAATAAATCTCCATCACCAGGTAAAGTTTCAGGATTGATGAAAATTTTGACTTCAGCACTCGTTAATAAATGATTTAGCTATTTTTCAAAGTGCTTAATTAAAACTGTGCTAGCTCCCAAAAATAGCTTGAAACTTAAGTTGCTGTCTAAACAAGATATAGATAATTACGAAAGTATACATCAATCATTAACAACTCAAGATTCTAATGTGTTAGTTCACTCAAACAGTCAAAAGTTACTTAACTATATTTATAATTGTCTTTTTGACGAATTGATAAAAGAAAGTAATAAAAATTTACTAATTTATCAGTATGAAAAACTTGATTCTTTTATTGCTGATTTATTACTTGGCCCATTTGAGCTAGCGTTTTCTAAACTTACAGATAATCAACAAAATAAAAAAAAACCTGTATGTCGTGTCCTACTTATAAAAGATTTATCTATTTTGGATGAGCGTGAAATTGACTTGATTGCAAACCTAAATAAATACAATCAAGAGAGAAAAGGTACCATTGCAATTTTCACTTCTAATAAAGCAAAAATAGCATCAGAACAAAGTAAATTAAAAAACTTTTATAGAAATTCTATTCAATGGGAACCAAATGATTTCGTTGTTAATGAACAAAAAAAAATACATCCTGACATGCTGATTAACGATCGAATTGAGCAAAGAGCATTTAAAAAATCACCAAATAGAAAGAAACCATCTCGTCTACCTATTTATATTCTAGCTTTGTTAATTTTAACTTATATTCCCCTTTTTTTTAGCATTGATAGTTTAGAAAGAGCAAAGGAAACAATAAATCAATATATTGATTTGAAAGATTTAAGTCTTAAAATATCTTTTGTACAGTTAAATAAAACTCCAATATATTACTCATATGATGACGAACAAAAATTAACTTATCCCAAACAAATCATATCTAAAGATCTTGAGACTCCCTCTTTTCATAATATCGATGACTTTGTTATACAGTACTATGCGCACGAAAAAAAAATTAAAGTTATAAACTGGGTGGAGGATAAGAAAATTAAAGATACTGAAATTATAAAACTCAAAAAAATAGACAACACAAATTTTTTTGCTGCTATTTCTGTACCGTTTGAAAGTTATCAAGAGGCTAAAAACTATATATCTAAAAAAAAAATAAGTGGGAAGCACTTAATCCGACCCCTTAAATCTTTAAAAAAAACTGAAGAAATTAATAACATTACAAGAAGTAACTTTTGATATGCTTTCTCAAACACCAAATTTCCCTTTTTTTATAACTTTATCATTATTGATGTCAGGTACTATTTTTGTAAGTTTTCATAAAAAAAAATTTGATTTTCTTCACTTTTATTTAATTCTGATAATCACTCTCTCACTAATCAATCCTGGCTTGCTTTATTTATTTAACTCTATCTTGGAGTATAAATTAGACTCAAGTCTTCGTGATGTACTCTTTATTGGTGATCTGTTTTTTTTATTACTTTTGGGTGGATTGATTGCAAGTCGATCAGAAAGAATTTTAAAAAAACACATAGCAATAAGTTTTGGATCTTTAATATTTTTAACAGGATCGCTTTTCTTTTTTTCGGTTATTGACTCTGTCACTTTTCGTCACCTTGTAATTTCTTTTAGCATGATTATTTTGCTTCTTAGTATATGTTACGACTCTTTTTGCTCTCTTTCCAAACTAAAATTCTGCAAATATTTTTTTACTCCAATTGCAATATGTTCTGGTTTAAGTGCATTTTTTTGGTTATCAATTTTCTTTTTAATTATCAATTACCAAACCTATGAAAATATACCTGTTGCGATCTCAGATAACTTTATAAATCTTTGGCTTATTCTAAAATCAATCTTTATTTTTATTTGCTTCCGTTTTTTTGATTTTTTAGACCAGGAACAACAACAAATCACATCTGATTTTTTAATAAAGAATGCAAACAAAAGAATTCATCAAATGTATTTAGCAAGAGCTTCTTTTTATAAATTTCCCCAACCCGTTTTAATTCTTGGAGCCCTAGGTAATGTTGAATTTGCAAATGAGGAGAGCATTAAATTACTTAACTCTGGTGAGTTAAATGGGAAAAATATTAAGAATGTTTTTTTAACCATTGAGCCGTCATCAAGCAGATACAACATAGCAAGTATAAAGCTTCTTGATCAAACGATTCGTATGTTTAAAATAGAGAAAATCAATTTTGATAATAATTCCTCTGGCAATATTATGCTTTGCTTAAAAAATATGGATTTTGATTTTCAAGAATTTTGTCAGGGCGTTATACTAAAAGGTGGTGAAAACTCAGAAAAAGTCTATGGCCTTTTGGATCATAACTACGCAATATACAGAATGTCATCAGGTTGGTCAGAGCTGATTAATCCAATAGATAAATTTTTTCACTCTGGGTTAATTTGGGATAAACTAAAGCTTCTATCCAGTGACGAAAGAGAAATTGGATACTTGGAGAATTCAATTGCAAGTTCTTCAAAATCTGTTGCGTGGTTGAATATTCGTTCAGGTTGTTCCCTTAAAATAGAATTAGAAAAGTTATACGCTCCAGATTTTAGATATTTTTACTTATTTACTGCTCAAATTTTTAATCAAAACTCCGTTATTAAAAAAATAGAATCTCAAATTATTAACCCAAATTTAAAGACAACATAAAATAATGAAAGATCAAAGTCTATCAAAAGAAATTTTATCTAAAAAAATACTACAAACCAGACATGATCATTATTTGCAGATCGAAGATCTTGCTGCGTTAAGTGGATTATCAATGATACAAATTGAGTCTCTCGAACAGGGGATGAACAATAATTGCTTTGTTGATTCAAACCATGCTGTTGATTGCACTAAAAGATTGGCCACGAGTTTTGGATTTTCACAGAACTACTTTCTACAGAAAACTAATAATTTAACTGAGAGTTCTAGTAGTCATTTTCTTTCTCAAAAGAAAATAATTAATGAAAAAGGTAACGCCTCCAACGAAAATTATAAGCTCTTCGGAAATAATCCTATACTTGATCTTGATATACTAAAAAACATAGAGCTTTCATTAATTAAAGAAAAGATAAATGATCATGAAGCCAATAAAACTGGAGTACTCTTTGGGATTTTTTCGACCGCTCCTTCACTTTTAACTCCTTTTGTAATTTTAGGAATTGGATTTGCCTGTATATTAATCAATATTGTTTCCATATAACCATGAGTTAGAAATTTATTGCATGTCTACACCTTTAAAGTTTTTAATTGTCGACGATCATCCTATGATTAGGGAATCAATGGGAGACGCTCTTGAAAGTAAATTTGAGGGTGCAATTGTAAAAAAAATTGATTCCTCCGAAAATGCTCTTGAATTTTTGACACCCTTTGCCAGACAAGGTAAAGAGTCATCATGGTGGGTTTTGATGGATCTGGGTTTGCCAGGAATCAGTGGTCTAGCAGCTATAAGGTTAATATTAGCACTTGGTTCTGTAATAAAATTGATTACGGTTTCAGGTAATGATGATGAACTTCAGGTAGGAGCTTGCATTGGAGCAGGAGTTTTGGCATTTGTTAGTAAAGGAGCTAGCATTGACGACACTTTAGAGCTTATTGACAACTTAATTGAAGAAAAAATAAAGCCTGGGGCTTGGTTGTCATCAAGAGGTTTAAGCAATACTCAAGAAATTAAAAAAATCCAATTAACTGATAGACAAATGCAAGTTTTATCAATGATTTGTCAGGGAAAAACCAATCGTGAAATTTCCTCTGCATTAGGAATCACTGAAATTACAGCTAAATCCCATGTTGGTGGTATATTTAGAGAGTTGCACGTGATCAATCGAACACAAGCAGTGCTAGTTGCTCAAAGATTGGGGATAACATCTAACAATCTATAATTCTCATCATGGTACTTTTTTCGTTTTTATTTCTAATGACTTTGCCAATATTTTATTAACTGAATCTTGAAATTCGTAAGAGGAAAATGGTTTTTGTAGTAATGTAACAGCCTGATTTGACTTTGTAAGCATAGATTCATTTTCAGCGTCAGTTGTTACAATAATTACCGGAAGTTCTTGGTTAAATTCTTCTTGTATTTTTCTAATACTTGTTAAAGGATCTTCAATGGTATTTTGACTATCAATTATCAATAACTTGGGTATTTTCTTTAGGTTTGTAGTCTTTGAAATGATTTGATTTGACGATAATCCTGAGATTAACTTTATACCTAGATTTGGAGCCAAAAATTCAAATGCATTTTTTGAATCTTCATCTTGATCTACTAGTAATACGATTGTCTCTTTGGCTTCAATCGTGATTAAATGCGGTAATACTTCTTTTAACATTTTTGACTCTAAATCATCAGTTTTTTTGATTATTGATTGGTTTTTGGTTTTTGGAATATGTAAAGTGAAAATCGACCCAATGCCCAGTCTACTTTTAAGTGTGATAAATGCCCCAATCCTTCCAGCTAATTTTTTTACAATAGATAATCCAAGACCAATTCCCTTATTGTTACCAAAATCACTGATGTCTTGATCGACCTGCGTAAATTCATTAAAAATAAATGTTTTCATTTTGGGGTGAATTCCTGGTCCAGTATCAATGATACTTAGTTTAATAAGTTCTTTTTCTTCAGCAAGTCTTACCCTGATACCTCCTTTTTTTGTATATCTAATTGCATTACTAATTAAATTTCTAAAAATTCTCTCTAATAATCGAACATCAGATTTTATCGTCATGTTGTCATCTAAAGTTGTAATGAATTCCAGACTTAGGTTTACTTCTCTTGTTGATTTTAAATGTTGATTTGCTACTTTACTAAAAAATTCATTTACTTTTACTTGAGATAAGATTATTTTTGTGAAGCCTTGTTCTAATCTACTTGCTTCCAATACACTGTCTAAGATATTATTCATGTAGCTTACACTTTGCTTAAGTTTTTGAAGGCTTTTTGAAGAATTTTTTGCTTCATTTTCACTCATCTTAATTTTCAATAAAATCCTTTCAATTGAACCCAGGTAGAGATTTATTGCATGCATTGGTTGTTTAAGATCATGACTTACCGAAACTAAAAATTTTGACTGTTTTAAACTTTTTTGATCCATTACTTTTTTGTTATTACTCAGATTTTTGAGTAAAGTACTTAATCTTTTCTCTGAGTTTTCTCTTCTCTTCTTTTGATTCGAACGTATTAATCTAATTATTGAAGAAATTATACATATTGATATGGTTATTGATCCAATTAATCTAAGTAAGTTTTCGTCATTTGACAAAGAAAAAAAAGCTGTAATAACTGAAAAAACTAAGACAAATAGTTTTTTAGCTTCGGTAGAACCGTGACTTATTGAAGAGATAATTAGTATCAGGGAACAAATGGCTATATTAGTAATAATTATTAATTCGGCTTGATTAGATTCCCAAACAAGAATCGACAATAGAATCCAAGATAAGAAAATGAGTAAATAATTAAATTTTTCAAAAATATAAAAATATTTAAAAGATATTAAGTTACTAATTATTTGAATAATTCCAAAACTAATAATTAAAAAAATAGTGATATTAATTAACTTTGTGTCTATATATTGTTGAGAGAAATTTGCAGTCCAAATGTATATAAAAATGCACAAAGTGATACTTGAAACATTAGCAGAAACCTTTTTTCCAAAATTTTCAATTGTTAATTGAGAATAGTTTTGCATTTGTCTGTGAAATCATACTTAAGTGTTGACATAAATGTTTACTATACTATACTTTAGTATTAATTTCTAACTTTGTAGTAGTTTATTGGCTTAAATTACAAAGCTTAACAGGAGTGTTAATGTCAAAGCGTTCTGGAAAATCCTTGGGTGATATGGAAGGTTTAAAAAGCTACGAGCCGGATAAGGGATGGTCAGATATTGATCCAACTCCAGAAATTGAAAAAAGTAGTTCTGAACAAAACATAGATGAGCATAAGTTTGATAATTGGGAAGCAAGTGATGATGTGGAGCATAAAACTTCGTTAAAAACCAAAACTAATCAAGACAATTTTTTTGAAGAAGATTTCATCGAAGATATCCAAGAATCAAAAATGAGTAACTTGGCTAGACAAGTCGCTGAGACAAATACTTTAGTAGATAAAGCACTTGGAACGTTAAGTGAAAGTTCAAATGAATCAGGAAACTCAAAAACATTGGACGAACTTGGAGAAAGCCTGCATGACCTATTTGGACAACTATATGAAGGGTCGGGAGCGTCATCTTCGAGCCCATGGAGCAAAATATCAGATAGTCTTGGCGATTTATCAACTCAAATTGATAAAAGAGATTCTCTTAAAGAACAATTGAAAGAGACTCAACATTCGATCGATAAAGCACGTTTGAAACTGATTGAAGAAATACAAGAATTAGCAAATTCTGAACAAGAAAGATTAAGTGTAATAAGAATGAGAAGTCGTTTGGCAAGCGTGATGGCTGACAAATTATTGAATAAATTACGTTGAAGATGAAAAAATCTGTTTGGAAAGTACAAAAATTAATAAATTTTACTTGATTTAATACTAAAGTATGTTTAATAATAATACTAAAGTATTAATTTAATAACATTTGTAGTGAGATTAGGAGAAATCTATGGCTGATAGTTTACAAAAGTGGGTCGGACGTAATCGCCCGCCTAGAGTACAAATCACATATGACGTTGAAATAGGTGACGCTATAGAAAAAAGAGAACTTCCATTCGTAGTGGGTTTGATGTCTGACTTATCTGGCGATCCAGCCACCCCCTTACCAAAACTTAGAGATAGAAGATTTGTTGAAATCGATAGAGACAATTTTAACGATGTGATGTCTAAGATAAGTCCTAGATTAGATTTAAAAGTTGTCGATTCGATGAAAGGAGAGGGTGACTTAAAAATTGAGCTTGAGTTTAAAGAATTTGATGATTTTCACCCAGAGGCCATAGTTAAACAAATCCCTCGCTTAGCCAAATTATTAGAGGCAAGACAAAATTTGCGCGACCTTCTAAGCAAACTTGATGGTAATGACGAACTAAATGAATTACTAACAGATGTTGTCGTTAAAGACAAAGAACTAAAAGAAGTCAAAGCTGAGGTTGATGCTTTGGAGAAAACAGATGATGAGAAAGAAAAATCAGACAAACCAAAAAAATAATTTTGTTAATGAAATAACTTTTACGGGTGACCGATATGGCTGAAAATGAAACACCAAAAAATGAAGAAGCAAAAGATCTGACATTAGTTCAAAAAATAATTCAAGAGGGTGGAATGATAAATGATCCATCCCAAAATGATTATGCCAAAAAAATGATTGGTCAGTTTGCTGGACAAATACTTGATGAAGGTATGGTCTTCTTTCCAGATAAAGGCGTTGTATCGATGATCAATGAACGAGTTGCAGAGATCGATGAGATTATAGGCGATCAACTAAACGAAATTATGCATAATAAAAAATTTCAGGATCTCGAGGCAGCATGGACGGGATTGAAGGACATGGTGTTTGGAACTGAAACTAGCACTAGATTAAAATTGCGTTTACTTAACGTTGGGAAATCAGAACTTTTGAATGATTTAGAAAAAGCTGTTGATCACGATATGAGTGTTCTATTTAAAAAAGTTTATGAAAACGAATATGGAACTTTCGGTGGTAATCCTTTTTCGATGTTAATAGGTGATTATTATTTCAGCAGACATCCGCGAGATATTTCCTTACTTGAAAAAATTTCAAAAGTAGCTGCTGCTGCCCACACCCCTTTTGTAGCTGCTGCTGATCCAGCACTTTTCGATATGAAATCATATACTGAGTTAGGCACACCCAGAGACTTGTCAAAAATTTTTGAAAGTGCTGAGCTTATTACTTGGAAAGCATTTAGAGATTCTGAGGACTCTCGTTATACAACGTTAGTATTACCTAGGTATGCTGCTCGACTACCATATGGTCAAAACACAGTACCAGTTGAAAGTTTTGCTTTCGAAGAAGATGTAGATGGCAAGGATCACAGTAAGTACTTGTGGTCTAATTCTTGTTACCAACTAGGACTTAAAATCACTGATGCTTTCGCAAAATATGGATGGACAAGTGCAATCAGAGGAGTAGAAGGAGGAGGAAAGATTGAGGGGATGACTGCCCACACTTATAAAACTGATGAGGGGGATATAGTTTTAAAGTGCCCAACAGAAGTATTAATCACCGATAGAAGAGAAAAGGAACTTAATGATCTTGGTTTTATTGCAATAGTTAATTCAAAAGGTTCTAACTTCGCTGCATTTTTTGGTGGACAGACTGTAAACAAACCTAAGGTTTATAACAAGGATAGTGCTAACGCTAATGCAGAATTATCTTCTAGGCTACCTTATATGCTAGCTGCTTCGCGATTTGCACATTACATAAAAGTAATCATGCGTGACAAAGTTGGAAGCTTTCAGACGAGAGGAACTGTTGAAACTTACTTAAATACTTGGATTTCTGATTATGTCTGTCTTAATGACAGTGCCCCACAAGAGACCAAGGCTAAGTTACCACTAGGTAATGCAAGAGTTGATGTTACAGACGTTCCAGGAAAACCAGGTGTTTACCAAGCAATTGTCTTCATTCGCCCTCATTTCCAAATGGAGGAGTTAACAGCATCTATACGGCTTGTTGCTGAGTTACCACCACCAGCAGCATAATATTTGAATATTTTGAATATGGAAAATTTAATCACACAAATACTACCGGAGTATAAATTATGAGTAATGCAGACATATACCATTTGGTTATTACAGACATAGTAGGTAATGACACAATTTTATTGGATGATACACCGGGTATTTTATGCAAATCATGGGAGTTGAAGGCCAAAATGCCGATGCAATTGGATATTGCAAACACTGAAAGATCATCTGGAAGGGTGGTATTTAACGACATGCATATTACCAAAATGTCTGATTTATCAACACCGGCACTTTTCAATTCATGTGCAGCTGCAGGAGTTCACACTGCAACACTTCGTGTGGGAAGAACTGCTCAAGGAGCATATATGCAGGTATTTACTTTTACTATGTCAAACGCAATGATTTCATCAATGAGAACTCATGCTGAGGGTGAAGGTAAGTTCCCCACTGATGAGTTTTATATAAGCTTTTCTCAGATAGAAATAGAATATAAACAACAAGGTGTTGACGTAGCTAGTCCAGGAAATGATAGCTTTGGTTGGAATCTAGCACTTAATACTCCTGTCTGAGATTAGAGTATTAATTTTGTTTAAGAAAGTTAGGAAAAATGTCTCGAATACATTCAGGTGGCATGGTACCTCTTTTCGATCGACTTGGAATGGAGTTAGAGAATTTTGACGGAATCGAAAACAATTTTTTAACTCCAAATGGTGTTGAACAGTCAGTTTTGTCTGAGTTAAATAAATTAACGACAACACGTTCTAGATTAACATTTGATGAATATTTGGAGAACGATTTAACAGTATTAGATTATGGACTTCCAGACTTTACTGGATTTTCTGCACAAAATGATGAACATAGAAGACTAGTGAAATCTGTCATAATTAAAGCAATTGAGTGTTATGAACCAAGACTTAAAGAAGTCAGTATTTCGATTACCCCAAATTCTTCTAAAAAGCACATTTCTTATTTTGGTGTCGAAGCAACTTTAATACTTGGAAAAGAATTTCAGCGAGTAAGTTTTCCTCTTAGCAGTGCAAATAAATCACCTTACTTTAATAATATACAGGGGGGATGATTAAATGAGTAAAACAGAAGAGTTAGATTTACTTGATTATTATGTCAGAGAATTAGATTATCTCAGAAAAGACGGTAAGGATTTTTCGCAAAGATTTCCAAAGGTAGCAGCTAAACTTGATTTACGCGAGTCAGAATCATTAGATCCACATACTGAAAGATTAATTGAGTCTGTTGCTTTTTTATCTGCAAGAGTACATAGAGATATAGACCGAGAATATTCAGAGGTTGCGTCTGGATTACTTGCAAATATTTGTCCCTCATTGATTCAACCAATACCATCTACTACTGTAGTTAAAATTGACCCTAGTAATTTTCAAGGTAAAGTTACTGCAGGAATAAAAGTTCCTAAACACACAGTTTTGTCCACGAAAACATCTGATGGAGATGATTGTAAGTTCAGAACTGTTTGGGATGCGAAAATTATGGCCTTGGAAGTTGAAGAAGTTAAAATAAATGATGATGAAAAATTATGTTTAAAAATTTTAACAAAGCAAAATACCAACTTATCTGAAATATCTTTGGACACTCTTTCGATTCATATAGCCGGAGACTGGTCAATTTCCTCAATTCTATATGAGGCTTTATCCTACAGAGTTAAAACACTTTCAATCGAAGATGATTATAAAAACAAATTAACTCTTAATTCTTCGGCAATTAGATTTCAGGGATTTCAAGACGATGAAATCGCATTACCTCAATCCCCCGGTTCTCACCCAGCATACTCATTATTACAAGAATACTTTTCATTTCCTAAAAAATTTTTTTTCTTCGAACTTAGTGGATTAACAAACAAAAGTTTCAAGGGGAGTGAGTTAAATATTAAAATTGACTTGGGAGGCATTCCATCAAAAATTAGATCAGTTGGAACTGAAAACTTAAAATTAAATTGTATTCCAATTATTAATATTTTTTCAAAGATCAGTGAACCAATCACCATTGACCATCGTAATTATGAATATTTATTAATAGCCGACAGGACTCGCGAATTAAGTACTGAGATACATTCAGTAATTAATGTTACGGCTTCTGAGCCAGGTGCAAAAATACCAAAACTAATTCCTCAGTTTAGTGCTTTGGAGAATGACGAAAAAATTGATAATAGTTGTAACTCTACTTTTTGGTCTTGTTCTAGAAAAAAAAGTTTACGAAAAGATTTTCCTGGCACAGATATCTTTTTAAATTTTGTTGATAAAAAAAATTCGCTTCATAATCCAACATTTCCAGTTTTATATGCAAAAATTTTATGTACAAATAGAAGACTTGCTGAACAACTTCCAGTAAAAGCATCATTTACGGGAGAGGGTGTTTCTGCTGGATTGACAATCAATTGTTTGTACGAACCTTCCAGACAAAGAGATCCACCTTTAGGAAGCGAAACGATATGGAAACTCACTTCCTTACTTTCGCTTAACCATCACTCATTAGTTGCAGGTGAAACCTCAAAAAATCTTTTAAGAGAAATTTTGTCATTATTTGCATCAGATAAAAATAGTGATGTTGATCAGATTAGAGGTGTTTTGGGGTTAACTGCAAAAGGCACAACAAGAAAATTATCTAATGACGCTTGGAGAGGATTTTGCAGGGGTGTTGAGATTGAAATTCAATTAGATCCTGAGGCGTTTGTTGGGTCTTCAATGATCTTATTCAGTTTAGTCCTTGCAAAATTTTTCTCGCTTTATACAACTATTAACTCATTTATTTCTTTATCAGTTGTTCGAGGTAAGGAAAAGATAGTTGAATGGCCACCCATGAGTGGAAACCAAGAATTAATTTAATATGAATACTGAAAAAAATACGAGCTTAATTGATAAAATCATTAAGAATCCTCAAAGTTTCGACTTGATGCAGTCAATCAGCATCCTTGAGAGAGATGCAGTAGAAAATGGGTCTTCACCTGTAGGAGCTAAAGATAGTAGATGTGAAGCAATAAGATTTTTAGGGAAAATTTCTTTAAGCTTTGAGGCAAGTGATTTGACATTTGTTAAAAGAAGTAAACTAAAAAGTCACTCATATGATGTTCAATCACCAATAATGGTTTTGTTGGGAACTGGTGGTGCAATGCCGGAACCATTCACAGAGTTGGTGATGTATAGAAACTCTCAAAAAGACTTAGCTACAGCTGAATTTTTGGATATTTTTCATAACAAGTTTTTAGCATTATTTTATTTAGCAAGAAAAAAAAGATTTCCAGGACTGAGTTGGGAGTCGCCAGATAAATCCATAATAGCAAAAGCTTCTAATCTGCTTGGCGCTCTTGGACGTGAAAAAATAGAAAACAAAAAAAAAGGAGAAGTTCACTGGATCAGACACACTGGCCTTTTGAGCGGAGTTCCAAGATCAATGGCAGGATTAATCTCGATCTTAAAGGATAGATTTAGGTTTGACGTAATTACTGGAGATCAATTTATCGGTTGTTGGTATGAATTGAATTATAAGGATATTTGTAAATTAGATGGTTCTAGTGAAAATTGTTTACTTGGAAAGAATATTGTTTTAGGAAAAAAAATATGGGATCAAACTTCAGGTATTAAAATTTCGATAAAAAATATTTCATGGGAAAAAATGCAAAATTTTTTACCTGGAGGAATAGAATTTTTACCAATGAGAAAAATCATACAAAGATATCTTTCTAGAGACATTAGAGTTGAAATTTCATTTAAACCTAAAAAGAATGAAATTAAAGAATTTCAACTGTTCAAAAATTCTGATAACTTCCTTGGTTTTTCTTCGTGGCTTAAACCAAAAAAAACTGAAAATTTTCAAGAAGTAAAATTACAATTTGATGCATCTCATGTTATTTAAAACTAAATACTATTTCAAGTTTGCAATTGGAGAAATATTTTGAGAACTGGATATAGTCAACAGGGTATGACCATAAAAGTTGATACGGTTATGGGTATAGATGTTTTTTTGCTTGATAGTTTTATAGGAACTGAATGCATTTCCGACCCTTTTTTATTTAATTTAGAAATGCGCTCGTCTGATCAGTTAATAAACGCCTCTGATCTTGTCAATACTGAAGTTTTGATTAGTGTACTTTCATCTGACACTCCATCAAGATACTTTCATGGATTAATTTCTTCATTCACCCAAGTTGGTATTGATCAAGAGTTTGCATATTACGAAGCCCAGATAGTTCCAAGGTTATGGACATTGAAACTTGGCGGGTCAAGAACTATTTATCAAAATGTCACTGCAGTGGATATTATTATAAATATATTGGAGACATTTGGAATAGTCATAGAGAATCGTCTCACTGGAACATACAAACCAAGAGAATACTGTGTTCAATTTGATGAGAGTTATTTTGATTTTATTAGTAGATTAATGGAGTCAGAAGGAATTTTTTATTTTTTTAATTTTGACCAAAATAACCATAAAATGGTTTTAGCTGACGATACCTCCTCTCATAAAAATTGTGAAAATGGTGAAACATTATTTTACAGATCCAATCAACCACCTCGTGAATTCTCGGATACGATAACAAGGTTTGAGTCTACTGCAACCCTGGTAACCCAAGAAGTGACTGTTTCAGATTACAATTACAATACACCTAGTTCCCAGCTTCTCACAAATTCTAATGGAGAAATTGGTAGTGGAAGCTATTATGAGTATCCTGGTTATTATGAGAACTTAAGTAATGGTGAAAAAATATCCAGAATCCGGTTACAGCAAAAACAAGTTGAATCCAAAAAGAATAGGGGTGAAAGTTTATGTCCTGTCCTACAAGCAGGGTGTGCATTCAAACTACAAGATTTTTCAAACCTCTCTGCAAATATAAGATATGTTTTAAAATCTGTTACTCATGAAGCAAAAAAAGATAATTATGTAAATTCTTTTGAAGCATTTCCTGATACTCATGCATACAGGACTCCAAGAAAAACTTCAAAACCTTTTGTTTCAGGTAGTCAATCTGCAATAGTTGTAGGTCCATCTGGTGAGGAAATTTGGACTGATTCATTAGGTAGAATAAAAGTTAAATTTTATTGGGATAGATCTTCGATCAAGAACGAGAATAGTTCTTGCTGGATTAGAGTTTCTCAAACTTGGGCAGACACAGGTTGGGGAAGTTTGTTTATTCCCAGAATTGGCCAGGAAGTGATAATTAGTTATATAGATGGAGACCCTGATAGACCTATTGTCACAGGATGTGTTTATAACGCTGAACGTGATAGACCTATAGAACTACCTGCCAATCAAACTCAAAGTGTCATTAGAACAAAACCCTTTGCAAAACCTCCTGAGGGAGATTCGTCAGCTAGTCAATTTATTAGCGACTTAGCATCAATGGTAAACGAAAATTCAACAAACTCTATGGAGGTCACAGAGAGTCCTAATAGCTTAATAGATACAATTATGGGAGAGGACAGAAGTAGCAGAGGCATTGGCAATGAAATTCGATTTGAAGACAAAACAGATGAAGAAGAATTTTATCAACACGCCCATAAAGATATGAAAGTAGATGTAGAAAATGATTTAACTACCACGGTCTATTCTGGTGATGAAACTCATATTGTTGAAAAGGGTAATAGAAGTGTTGAGATTTCAAAAGGAAATGAATCTCACTTAGTAGAAGGAGAACGTAAGGTTACTGTCAACAGTGATGAGAAACATATTAATGAAGCAAATTTTACACACAGCATAAAAGAAAATTATGAATGTAAAGTTGAGGGAGAGTGTGAAGTTACTGTCACAGGTAAAGAGAAACATATCAATGATGCAAATTTTACACACAGTATTAAAGGAAATTATGAATGCAAGGTTGACGGTGATTACTCTTTAGAGGTTGATGGTGATCTAAAAATCAAGGTTAAAGGAAAAGTGGTAATTCAATCACTAAGCCTTGATGGTAAAACTGATACGGGCACCACTTTAGAGGCTGGAAGCACGATGGAATTGAAAGCAGGTGCAAAAGTTTCAGTAACTGGCCCTGTAATAGCTCTTGGATGATACAAAAATGGATGATGTAAAAATTTACGAAACAAAATTTGACAATGGAAAAGTTAAGCAAAAGTTGAGTCTTAAAAATTCAGTATTGGATGGTGAGTCGTTTTTCTATAATGAGTTTGGTCAAATTGAACAACGACTTAATTATTCAGAGGGAAAACTTAACGGAGAATCTGAGTTTTATGCAAATGGAAAAATTTACGCCAAAAAAAATTTCTTTCAAGGAAGACTCGATGGAGAGGTAAATATTTTTGATGACTCTGGACAAAAAACAGCAACAATAAATTACAAAAAAGATTTAAAAGAAGGAGAGGCTACTTACTTTAGTCAGGGTCAATGTGTTAGAGAGGCTAATTATCGATTTGACAAACTAAATGGAAAGGTTTCTGATTTTTCGCATTCTGGAATCTTAGTTCAAGAAACTAATTATAAGGAAGGGTTAATTATTGGAGAATCAAAAAGGTATTGGAGGAATGGAAACATAATGGAAATAACTGAGTTTACTAATGGTCGCCAAACTAGTTCATCTAAGTTTTTTAATGAAGACGGTTCACCAATGAAAGAAAACAACATTAACAATAGTAATAGAGGCAATAGCCAAACAGCTGACGACAAAACAAAGGATCCGAATTTATTGGAAAATATTGGAAAGGTTTTTAGGGGGGATTGATGAGTAAAGCAGTGTGTACAACTTCACTCTTAGGATGTTCATGTGGTTTATCACCAAGTCCGTTAATGGTTCTGCCAGTTAACGGTGTTACTTCATGTTATATGCCAGCTGCAAACGCACTTGATCATATACCTTTTCTAAATATTCTTCCTTTTGGGCTTTGTACGACAACTTCTAATCCAATGGTTGCAGCAACAGGAGGAGCTCCAGTCCCTTGTATTCCGATGACATTTCAACCGTGGAGCAATACAGCTTCAAAGGTGACAATTAAAGGTCAGCCTTCTGTGATTGATAGTTCACAAGTTAAGTGTCAATGGGGTGGCAACATAACAGTTCAACTAGCCTCACAACAAATAGTTGATAAAAATTGAAATGATATTTTTATGGTTATAACTTTTTCATTCACCACTCGACTAAAAATTATCACTTTAATTAGCGCACTGATTATATTTTGTACTCTTTTTTTATTTGGGTATGAGCTAGGTTGGCGATCTGCAATTTCTGTTTATGAAAAAAAAGAAAAGTTAATCAATGCAAAATCTGTTGAAATTGATAATAAAAAAAATTTAAATTTGGAGTCAAATAAGTGAGAGCATTTTATTTTTTTGTTGCAATCATAATCCTACAGCTTAATAGTTCTTGTAGTGTTTTAGATAAAACTGTTCAAGCTTATGATTCTGCAAAAGAGTTCGTTTTTCCATCAGGTGAAAAACTGAGATGGGAAAAAGTAAGTATGGGGGTTGGAGAGCAAGCCAATAAAAATTTTCCTATTGCTGTAGATATAGCTATGATTTTTGAAGAAGGATTAGTTCCAAGAATTGAGAAGCTGACTGCCAATGATTGGTTTAAATCAAAAAAACATATCCTTAATGCTTTTCCAACTGGTTTATCTATTAAGAGTTGGGAGCTTGCTCCAGGGGACTCACTACAAGTTCCATCAACTTTTTTTGGGAAAGAAAGAATTTTTGCAGTTATTGCTTTTGCTGATTATTTTACCGATGGAGATCACAGAGCACGTATAGATAACTTAGAGGGACTAATACTGTTGGAGTTTGGTGATGAAAGTTTTAGTGCATATGCAGTAAAGAGAAATTGATAAGGAAAAAAAATGAATATTCTAGATAGGATTCAATGGCATGAAGGAATGTTATTAACTCCTCAGCATTTTCAATTAGAATCTGCAAGAGTAGATAGTTTAATCGCATGCCACACGACTGCATCTTCTGGACAGTCATGGGGAGTAAGGAAGATTGAAATTGATGTTGGTTTACTAGCCTCGGGTATTTTTAGGGTTTTAGAACTTGACGCTATTATGCCTGATGGCACCTTAGTTAGAATAAGTAGCGAAGAGTCAAGTCATACCCCCCTTGAATTAAAAATAGAACCGCATTCAAATTCTTCTGAATATCAAGAAAGGAGAAGTGTTGATATTTTTTTAGCAATTGCAATTTCTAGAAAAACAAATAACCCAGATGGAATTTCTCGTTTTAAGTCAACTATTTCTCCTCCTGTTGAAGATGATGTTTCGGAGGCAGTTGCAGTTGATATACCAAGATTAAAATATCAATTAAAATTATTCTCTTACAGTATTCCCCCAGGTTCATACATTTCATTTAGATTGTGTTCAGTAGTTTTTGAAAATGATGTTATACGTCTAGGTAAAACATTACCTCCTCTATTAGACATTTACGCAGCTCCTGACTTAGTTAGAAGAGTAAGAAAACTAGTAGAAAACATGAGGGGCAAGGCAAATTTTCTCGCAAAACAAATTAGTGGATCAGTAAATCAAACAATTAAAAAAGATGAGATCTTACTGACACAAAGATTAAATTCTTTGGTAACTGTTCTTCCTCAGATTGAAGCAATTTCAATGTTACCAAAAGCTTCACCAGTTTCGCTTTATTTGATACTTTGTTCAGCTTTAGGTCCACTTAGTCAATTAAAATTAGGTGGTCTTCCACCTACGCCAGCTCCATATGAACATGAAAATATCTTTTATGTTTTTGATTATTTGCTAGAAACCCTTACCTCATTAATAAATGAGATTAGTCAAGATTATAGAGAGATTCCTTTTCAAAAAATTGAAGATAATTTTGAGTTAGTTTTGAAACAAGAATGGATTGCAAAAACACTTGTTATAGGTATTAAAGGAGTGGATGGTAAAAACTCTGACCTATGGTTCAATTCTTTAATTATTGGTTCAAAAGATTCTATTGAGGAATATAGAGAAAAAAGAATATTAGGTGTTAAAAGAAGAAGAGTCCACGGGGGTATAGAAAAAATGAATTTAAGGGAAATACCAGGAATTGATTTGTTCGAAATAATGACTCCTGAAAATTTATCTGAATCCGAAAATCGTTTGGTTTTGAGTCCTTCTAGAAGAAATGACTTTGAAAAAAGACCATATAACTTATTTTTATATATTAACGAAAAGCGTAAAGAAAAATAATTATCATGGGAAAATTAACTGGACCTTCCAATGAACCAATTTTCAATCCTCATAGTAGTGGACATATTTCAATTTTCAATTCAGACACTGCAGAAATATCTGATAGTTTAATATTAAAACAATTTAGATCTTTTGTTTGTGACGTACTGGATTTAGTTAAAAATATTCAGTTAAAAAATTACAATAAATCTAGTTCAAAAAAAACAGAAAAAGACGATGAAAAAGGTTCTAGTATAAAGGAAAATATTTTTGAAGATATATGTTTAAAAGTTCAGGAATCAATATCAAAGATTATTGAATTACAAAATTTAGAGCTCTTAAAAAAAGGCTCAAAGAGTGAGTTATCAAGACTAGAGGAGATACGTTATTTAAAAGCTGCAGTTGCAGATGAATTACTATTGACTTCTAATTGGCCTGGAAGAGATTATTTTAAGCATTATTTAATTGAGTTAAAGTTATTCGGAACATGTGTTGCAGGAGAAAAGATTTTTTCCATCATTGAGAAAATTTTGGAATCTCCCCCAGGAAGAGAACCAGATATTGAACAAATTTATTTATTTGCATTAGCAGTTGGTTTTGAGGGCAAATATAGAAAAGAAAATTCTGAAATGATAATTTCAGAAATTATGTTGGAGTTATATAAACACTTTGCAAGAAGAGAACCAACTCTAGGACCACAAAATATAGGCTTAGGTGTTGGAGATAGAAAAGTGAGTTCTGAAGCATATGAGAACATTATTTCTAATTTACGTCCGATACGGGTATTTAAAATATCCAAACAATTTTTAATTTTTACAGTGATTATATTTGTCTTATTATTGATTTCTCAAATTTCGTATTTAGTTCTTACCAACCCGTTGAGAGAAGTTTTAGAAAATAAAAAAGTTGAAGAGCAAGCAAAAATATTTTTTGAATTAGAACCAACAAATAAAAAAATTTTTAATTTTTTAGAAAAAGATACATATTATGGTTAATTCAATTTCCTTGATTTGGGTATTTTTGATCTTTTTCGTTGCAGTTGTTATTTTTTGTTTTGCGCTTTATTTTAGTGTAAAAAAAACTGAAAATAATAGTACTTTTCGCCCACTCAATATTCCTTTAATGCGAAAAATATTTAAGAATGCTGTAAGAATTATTGAAAAGAATATTATATCAAGCAGAAAAAAATATGATATTCCATGGATAATTTTATTAAATGAGGGTAACAAAGATCAAAGATTACCTATAGAATTCTCAGGAATTTCTGAAAATTTACCTAAAGAGGAAAAGTTAAAATTAGAGGGTAATTCTTTCAATTGGCATTTTTTCGACCGAGGTATTTTAGTTGAGCTTAGTTCTGATGCTTTACGAGCAGGAGAGTTTGATGAATCAGAAAATCGTTGGGAAGAGTTTCTAAAATTATGTGGAGATTACAGATCTCAAAGACCTCTAGATTCAATTTTAATTTCTATTCCAGCACAATTGCTTTTAGAGGCAGAAAATAATAAAGAAGCAAGAAAAAATATTTATAATTTAGCTACTCTAACCAGTAGAAGAAT